>Ga0206681_10000212_pt1 | contig 34819 bp, 28 predicted proteins | sample M150012015metaG_FD_161048 | JGI IMG/M metagenome (GOLD analysis project Ga0206681, IMG submission 161048) | Ammonia-oxidizing marine archaeal communities from Monterey Bay, California, United States - M1 500m 12015 | ecosystem: Environmental > Aquatic > Marine > Intertidal zone | place: USA... | reverse complement strand
AGCTCTTTGTTGTTTGGGTCAACTTCCAATGCCTGATTAATATATTTTTCGGATTGTTCCGTGTCTCCTTTTTTTAACGCAATATTGATAAATGTGGTCAAAATACTCATGTCGCCAGGGAAGGATTCATTCGCAGCGCTTGCAAGCTCTTCTGCTTTTTCAAGGTTACCGGCAGTGATAAGAGAATCACTCACATAATTAAAAGTAGCCATGGCATTTAATTTCGCATCTTCGTGCTCTTTGCCTGAGAATTTATTGACTTCATACGATCCCAGAAACATCATGAACGCCATTTCATAATTTTTTTGATTGTAGAAATTTAATCCCATATTAAAATATTGATCGACACGCTGCCCTATGAATTGTTCTGCCTCAGGAGCATATTTCCCTTTAGGATCATTAATGACTTTAGAGAAGCTTTCTTTTGAAATCGTCTCATATCCTTTTAATAATTCTTCATCGGGCATATTTCCATTCATAGCGTCAAATTGTGCTATTTCAATCAAGGCAAAATATACCATCCCCCGGTATAGATGCATTTTCATACTTTCTGAAGTTTCTGCATGTACAGCAGCCTTATCAATGAACTCTTTGGCTTCTGTAGCCATTTTCTTTGATTTTACAGCATCGCCCATTGGATTGTATTTTTTCATCCGCATGGCTGCGTCCGTAATATTTCCTTTTTGAGAAAAGGAACTAAACCCTATGAACAACAAGCATAGAATCAGAATAATCGATTTTGTATTTTTCATTTTTGTTTAAATTATGATATAGTTCATTTCAAATCTTGTGCCAAGAATTGATATGACAGTCTATTTATTCTTCACCCTCAGATTCGGTTTCCGTATCATTTGCTTCCAGTTCGTCAGAATCTAGGGTTTCTTCGTCTTCATCGCCTCTCGGAACTCTTGCTATTGCAGCGATTTCCGAAGTTCCTTTCAAATTAATTAATCGTACGCCCTGGGCTGCTCTTCCCATGGTCCGAATACTATCCACATTCATTCGGATGGCGACTCCGCTTTTAGTTATGATCATTAAATCATCTTCGTCCACTACGTTTTTAATGGAAAGAAGTTTTCCGGTTTTCGTAGTAATATTTATTGTTTTAACTCCTTTACCTCCTCGATTAGTAATTCGATACACTGGCTCGTGATCTTCCGGGTCATTTAAGTAGGTTCGCTTACCATATCCTCTCTTAGAAACCACCAGTATTGTAGAGTACACATCCTCAACACAAATCATACCTACTACCTCTTCTGTGGTTAAGTCAATTTTAATTCCACGTACTCCTGAAGCGTTTCGTCCCATTGGACGAACTTTTTCTTCATTAAATCGAATGGCTCTACCAGAGCTTGATGCCAAAACGATTTCATTCTTACCATTGGTTAGTTTTGCTTCAAGAAGTTCATCGTTATCCCTAATGGTAATGGCATTGATGCCATTCGTTCTTGGTCTGGAATACGCCTCTAATGACGTTTTCTTAATGACACCTGATTTGGTGCACATGACAATAAAATTGGAATTGATGTACTCTGAGTCCGTGATGTCCTGAACTTTTACATACGCTTTTACTTTATCGTCCTGAGGAATGTTGATCAGGTTTTGAATCGCTCTTCCTTTTGCGATCTTATTTCCTTCCGGAATCTCAAATACACGCATCCAGAAGCAACGTCCTTTTTCCGTGAAAATCAACAGATAGTTGTGGTTTGTGGCAATAAACAGATGCTCCAAAAAGTCTTTTTCTCTTGTAGTTGATCCCTTAGAACCCATTCCTCCTCTGTTTTGCACCTTGTATTCGGCAAGATTTGTTCTTTTGATGTATCCTGCATGAGAAATAGTAATTACCACTTCTTCATCTGCAATCAGGTCTTCAATTCTCATTTCACTTGCACTATATTCAATAGTGGACCTTCTTTCATCACCATATTTTTCTTTAACCTCAACAAGCTCTTCAGTGATTATAGCCATTCTTCGTTCTTTATTGTCAAGAATGTCCTTGAGGTCAGCGATTAACTTCATCAAGTCATCGTATTCAGATCGTAATTTATTCTGTTCTAAACCTGTTAACTGACGAAGTCGCATATCGACAATAGCTCTTGTCTGGATTTCACTTAGTCCAAATCGTTCGCTTAGTTTTGTTTTCGCTTCTTCTGGATTAGAAGATGCTTTGATAATTTCAATGACCTCATCAATATTGTCAGAAGCAATGATTAAGCCTTCAAGAATATGTGCCCTTTCCTCAGCTTTCTTTAATTCAAATTTTGTTCTTCTAACGACCACTTCATGTCTGAAATCGACAAAGTTCGATATAAGGCTTTTTAAGTTTAGCATTTCTGGCCTTCCATTAACCAAGCAAATGTTATTAACTGAGAATGAAGATTGTAGCGCGGTATACTTATATAATTTATTTAATACCACATTGGCGATAGCATCTCTTTTAATTTCAAAAACAATACGCATTCCGTTTCTATCCGATTCATCTCTGAGGTCTGAAATTCCTTCAATTTTTTTATCGTTTACCAGATCCGCGGTTTTGCGTATTAAATCTGATTTGTTCACTTGATAAGGGATTTCAGTGACGATAATAGACTCTTTTCCGTCCACATCCTCAATTTCTGCTTTCCCTCGCATTACGACCCTTCCTCTACCGGTCATTAATGCATCTCTAACTCCTTCATATCCATAAATTATACCTCCTGTTGGGAAATCAGGGGCCTTGACATATTTCAATAATTCTTCAATCTCAATGTCCTTATTCTCCACATAAGCAATTGCTCCATCAATAACTTCTGACAAATTATGAGGTGCCATATTGGTTGCCATACCTACGGCAATACCTGAAGCACCATTCACAAGTAGGTTTGGTATCTTTGTAGGTAGTACAGAGGGTTCGCTCAAGCTATCATCAAAATTGGGCTTAAAATCAACAGTGTCCTTATCTAGGTCATTGAGCATTTCCTCAGAAACCTTTTGTAATCGGGCTTCTGTATATCTCATTGCAGCCGGGCTATCTCCATCTATCGATCCAAAGTTACCCTGACCGTCAACCAGTGGATATCTTAAAGACCAGGGCTGAGCCATTCTGACCATAGTGTCGTATACTGAACTATCTCCATGCGGATGATATTTACCCAGTACCTCACCTACAATTCTTGCAGACTTTTTGTATGCCTTATTTGAATATACCCCCAAATCCTGCATGCCGTATAATACACGTCTGTGTACTGGTTTGAATCCGTCCCGTACGTCCGGAAGCGCCCTGGAAACGATAACCGACATCGAATAATCGATGTAAGCCGATTTCATTTCATCTTCAATATTTATCTGAATTATTTTTTCTCCCTCAGCCATATTTTTTTAACTAACTATTTACTTTTATATACCTCTATTTTCAAAGAGTACCAAATTTAAGTATTTAGACTATTTTATTTGTTATATTTTACGGATTTTACTAACAATGTTTGGGGATAAATTGTGGATAAATACAAGCACAAGGCAAAATTTTCGTGCTATATTTGTATATCACTTCATTTGAATTGAAATAATGGAAGCTAAATTTTCACCTCGGGTTAAAGATTTGATGTCTCATAGTCGTCAGGAAGCATTTCGTTTGCGTAATGAATTTGTTAGTGCCGAACATTTGCTATTGGGCTTGATTAAGCTGAATGAGGGGACAGCAGTAAATATTATTCAGGAGTTTCAACTCGATCTCAAGCAGATTAAAACTGAAGTGGATACATTGCTTGGTAAATCTTCAGTTTCCGATATAGAAAATACAAATCTTCCCTTATTGAAACAGACAGAAAATATTATTAAACAATCTTATCTTGAAGCTAAGCAGTTTAAATCTTCTATTATCGGTACAGAGCATATATTGCTTACGATTTTGCGTTATGAGGATTGTGCAGCATGCAAAATATTGAATAAATACGGAATTATGTACGATAATGCGAGAGATGAATACGAGGTTTTGTTAGAAGAAAGAAAAGAACCAAAATCAGAATTTCCTGGAAGTAGCAGTGAAGAGGAAGAACCATTTTCATCGTCGGCGTCGAAAAAACCAGCTGATTCGAAATCAAAAACACCGGTACTGGATAATTTTGGGCGCGACCTGACCAAAATGGCTGAACTCGGTAAGCTTGATCCAATAGTGGGTAGGGAAAAAGAAATTGAACGGGTGAGCCAAATTCTATCGAGGAGAAAGAAAAATAATCCGATCTTAATCGGAGAGCCTGGCGTGGGTAAGAGTGCAATAGCCGAAGGATTGGCATTACGCATTGTCCAAAGACAGGTGTCAAGAGTACTTTTTAATAAAAGAATAATGTCTCTTGATTTGGCATCGCTTGTTGCTGGCACCAAATATCGTGGACAATTTGAAGAGAGAATGAAAGCCGTAATTCAGGAGCTTGAAAAAAATCCTGATATCATTTTGTTTATTGATGAAATACATACTATTATCGGAGCCGGTGGGGCAAGTGGCTCTCTCGATGCTTCAAATATGTTCAAACCAGCACTGGCAAGAGGAGAGCTTCAAGCGATTGGAGCAACTACACTGGACGAATACAGACAGCACATTGAAAAAGACGGAGCTCTTGAAAGGCGCTTTCAAAAGGTAATTATTGAACCTACAAACAATGCAGAAACAGTTCAGATTTTAATGAATATTAAAGAACGCTATGAAGACCACCATTCCGTTCAATACACGGATGATGCCATTTTGGCCTGTGTCAAACTTACTGAACGATATATTACTGACAGGCATCTTCCGGATAAAGCAATTGATGCCTTAGATGAAGTAGGTTCAAGAGTTCATATAACCAATGTGAATGTTCCAAAAGAGATTACTGATATAGAAAACCAGGTGGAAGAACTTAAGGGTCAAAAGGCTGAAGTTATTCGATCTCAGCAATATGAGAAAGCAGCAGAGCTAAGAGATAGTGAGCGCAAATTGCTCGAACGTCTGGAGAAGGCAAAACAAAAATGGGAAGAAGATTCTAAGAGTAACAAGATTACCGTTACTGAGGAGGATGTGGCAGAGGTGGTTTCAATGATGTGTGGAATCCCTGTTACCAAAGTATCTCAATCTGAGACAGGTAAGCTTGTGATAATGTCGGATGCTATTCGTGAAAATGTTATTGGCCAAGATGAAGCTATTGATAAGGTTGTTAAAGCAATACAGAGAAATAGAGCAGGCCTGAAGGACCCAAGTAAACCGATTGGTTCTTTTTTCTTCTTAGGGCCAACAGGAGTGGGAAAAACACAGCTTGCGAAAGTATTAGCCAAAAATTTATTCGATACTGAAGATGCCCTTATACGTATTGACATGTCTGAATACATGGAGAAATTTTCAATTTCTCGTCTTGTCGGAGCACCTCCTGGATATGTAGGTTATGAAGAGGGAGGACAGCTCACGGAGAAGGTGAGAAGAAAACCTTATGCTATCATTTTACTCGATGAAATTGAAAAGGCCCATCCGGATATTTTTAATTTACTATTACAGGTCTTGGATGATGGTCATATGACTGATGGTTTAGGAAGAAAGATAGATTTTAAAAATACTATTCTAATCATGACTTCAAATATCGGTGCTCGTCAGCTAGCTGACTTTGGTACGGGTGTAGGTTTTGGAACTCAGGCTCAGCAAGAATCTAAAGAGGACAACGTGAAGTCAATTATTCAAAAAGCACTTCGTAAAGCGTTTTCTCCTGAATTTTTAAACAGAATTGATGATATGATTATGTTTAAATCATTGGGAAGAAAGGAAATTCATTTGATTATAGATATTGAACTTAAAAAGTTATATGATCGAATTTTGTCATTAGGATTCAATGTTGTTTTATCGCAAAAGGCTAAAGATTTTATTGTAGATAAAGGATACGATGAGAAATTTGGAGCGAGACCTTTAAAGCGTGCTATTCAAAAATACGTCGAAGATCCACTTGCAGAAGAGATTATTAAGCGGAATTTCAAAGAGGGAGAAAAAATCACCCTGGATGTTAATTCGGCAAAAGACGGTCTGGATGTGATACACGAAAAGAAAACAAAAGCCAAGAAAACAAGCACAAAAAAGAAAGAAGAGTAGGCAGCTGTTTCAGATTACTTTTTGTACACAACCTCTTCGTACGGAACTCTGTATCTAGGACCCCATACTCCCTTTTCTGTTCCTTTTCCAACAGAAATAATCATATTGATTTCGGCACCGTAAGGCAGATTTAACATCTTTTTTACTCGTTTTTTATCAAAGCCTTCCATTGGACACGAATGATACCCTTCGGCAGAAACAGAGAGCATGAATGTCTGGGCTGCAAGAGCACAGGACTTATGAACTACAATACGTTGATCATGTATCCCGCCCAGTCGATAAAAGGGTTTAGTTAATCCCCCCCAAAAACTTACTGATCGTCTAAAAAATGTCACAATATGAAAAGGATCATTCAGATAGACAAATGGGATAAGTCTCTTATAGTAATTAAGACCTCTTTTTTGAAGACTATTAGGTTTGTCTGTAATTGTTTTTTCAATTTTCTCATAATTCCACTTTGCTCTGGACCTCCATAAATCTCTTCGAGCAACAAAAACAACCATGTGCTTTGCTGTTTTAGCCGCGGATTGATCTAGGCATAAAGGAGTAAGTGCTTTCAGCTCTTCTTTGGATTTAATCCAATAAAATTCCCAAAGCTGCATGTTGCTGCTATTGGGAGCTAATATTGCACGTTTGATACTCTTTTCAATGACATCATCAGATATTTCAACTTCAGGGTCAAAACTTCTGTTACTTCGTCTGAATTCAACAATATTTTGAAATTCTACTGAATACATGTGAATATTAAGATTAAATTATTTTGATTCTAATTTATTTTCTGACACTTTTGCGCACAATTTAGGAAAATATATGACAGCATGTCGTAAAATTAACTGTGGCAAGTTCTTTGTCATTAGAAAAACAAAATAATAATAAGATTATGGCAGTTAAAAATAATAAGGGAAAAGTAAAAGAATCAAATAAAAAAGTAGAGGACTCTGGTCAAACGGAAGAATCCTCAAGTTCTGCACAAAATGATTCTCAGGAAGAAGGTGACGCCAAATCTGAAGTATCTGCTGAAGAAAAATACAGTGAGCTTAATAATCGGTTTTTAAGACTTTATGCTGAGTTTGAGAATTTTCGAAAAAGAACGAATAAAGAACGATTAGATTTGATTACAAATGCGAATGCCGATTTATTAAAAGAATTGATTCCTGTAATAGATGATTTTGAAAGAGCAATCGCTAATAATAAAGATTCTCAGGATGTGGTAGCCATAAAGGAAGGTTTTTCATTGATTTACAGCAAATATAAAGGCATATTAGAATCAAAAGGATTAAAGCCCATGGATGCAGTGGGAAAGGTGTTTGATTCAGAAATTCATGAAGCAATTGCGAATTTACCAACGGATGACAAAAAACTTAAGGGGAAGGTCATAGAAGCTGTGGAAAAAGGATACCTTCTCAATGAGCAGGTGTTGCGTTATGCCAAAGTTGTTGTTGGACAATAAAAGAAAGATATGAGTCAGAAAAGAGATTATTATGAGGTTTTGGGTGTATCTAAAGGTGCATCGGAGTCGGATATTAAAAAGGCTTATAGGAAATTAGCATTAAAGTATCATCCAGATAAAAACCCCGGGGATTCAGGAGCAGAGGAGAATTTCAAGGAGGCAGCTGAAGCGTACGATGTATTGAGTAATTCTGAAAAGAAATCTCGTTACGATCAGTTTGGCCATGCTGGAATGGGTCAAGGTTTCGGCGGTGCAGGTGGTGGAATGAACATGGATGATATCTTTTCTCAATTTGGAGATATTTTTGGTGGTGCTTTTGGAGGGAGTTTTGGAGGCAGCAGAGGGGGCAGTAGGGTTGTTAAAGGATCGAACTTGAGAGTGAAAATGAAGCTGACACTTGAGGATATTGCAAATGGTGTCAAAAAGAAAATAAAGGTCAATAAATTAATCAATGCAGAAGGGGTAACTTTTAAAAATTGCTCAAACTGTAATGGAACTGGAAGAATTACGAGAATGGCCCAAACATTTATTGGCGCAATGCAAACTCAGTCTGCATGTAATGTATGTCACGGTGCCGGAAAAATGATTGATAAGAGGCCTGCGGGCGCCGACCAAAATGGATTAAAAAGAAAGGAGGAGGTGATTGAAATAGAAATCCCTGCGGGTGTCGAAGAAGGCATGCAGCTAAACGTAAGAGGCAAAGGAAACGCTGGTCCTTTTAATGGTGTTCCTGGAGATTTAATGGTTGTAATAGAAGAAATTGAGCACCCAGAATTAAAAAGAGATGGAGACAATGTACATTATGAGGCGATTGTGAGCTTTATGGATGCTGTGCTGGGAGCAAGCGTTGAGGTACCCACAATTTCTGGAAAGGCGAAAATAAAAGTTGAACCGGGAACCCAGAGTGGCAAGGTTTTGCGCTTGAAGGGTAAGGGATTGTCCAATGTTCAGGGATATGGTTCAGGTGATATGTTTGTTCACATTAATATTTGGACACCTACTAAATTGACTAAGAAAGAAAAGGAGCTTATTGAAAACCTTAAAGATTCAGAAAATTTCATACCTAATCCAGAGAATATGGACAAGGGGTTTTTTACCAGAATGCGTGACATGTTTTAATAATGAGATTTATTGATCAAGCTAAGACTGGTAAAAATGGAACATTGCAATATGTTCTCACTGTAACTCTTATTGTTCTCAGCTACATTATAGGGGGTTCAGGCCTTATTTTTGATTATAGTCTCCATTCTGAGATTGTTCCTGGAGCGGAAATATCCATGAATGATTTTACGTCAGTTTTAGGACAAAACCGGGTTTTATTTTGGTTAATGATTCCATTTTTATGTGTATTTGTCACATTTCTTTTATCGATAAAGTACCTACATAAGCGCAAAATCAAGTCTATTTTTACTGGAAGGTCAACATTTGACTGGAGGAGAGTATTTGTGAGTTTTGGATTGATCATTTTGATCTTATCATTGACCACATGTATTGAAATATACTACAGCGATTCCTATCATTGGAATTTTGATGCATCTAAATTTTATCTACTATTGATTATTGCCGTTTTATTGATCCCGATTCAAACGACAATAGAGGAGCTTGTATTTAGAGGATATTTAATGCAGGGCTTGAAGCTGAGAACAGGATCAAGCAAGCACGCGGTGATATTGTCTGGAATTATGTTTGGAGTAATGCATTTTGGGAATCCTGAAATTGAAGCTATTGGAAACCATGTGATAATCTATTATGTCGTTACGGGAATCTTTTTAGGGAGCCTGGCTTTATTTGATAATGGATTAGAGCTTTCGATAGGCTATCATGCGGCCAATAATGTGTTTATGGCTCTTATTATTTCTAATGACTGGCAGGTATTTCAAACAAATGCATTGTATCTCAATACCTCCGAACCCGGGTTAGGCTGGATGGAGCTGCTACTTTCTTTATGTATTTTCCCCGTCTTGTTTCTTATTTACAAGAAAATATTCAAATGGTCCTCGTTGAAAGAAACTTGGAATGAGCAGGATTAACTAATCAAGTTTTTTGTATTATTACACTGCTATGATTGAAATTTTCGGGGTTTCAAAATCTTATCAGCGTAATCTTGTTCTGAACGATGTGTCTACACGCATTCCGCAGGGTGAAATCACGGGATTGCTTGGTCCAAACGGAGCGGGTAAAACAACGCTCATACGCATCATTAATCAAATGTTAGAACCGAATTCCGGTTACATTAAATTTGATGGTCAGCTATTAAATCATTCCCATTTGAGGCATATGGGGTATCTGCCTGAGGAAAGGGGCTTGTATGGATCGATGACGGTGAAAGATCAGCTTTTGTTTTTGTGTAGACTGAGGGGTATGACCAAAGTGAATTCCATGAAGAATATTGAATTTTGGTTAAATAAATTTGACATTTCTACATGGAGAGATCAGAAGATACACTCTCTTTCAAAGGGAATGGCTCAAAAAATCCAGTTTATTTCGACTATTGCACATAATCCGGAATTTATTGTGCTCGATGAACCACTAAGTGGATTTGACCCAATAAACGTCGAACTCATTATGAAGGAACTTCAGGAATTGAGAGATGCAGGCAAGACTATTTTGCTGAGCACTCATAATATGCAGAATGTACAGGACATGTGTTCGAATATTTTACTTCTTAATGAGGGAAATAAAATTGCAGATGCCAGTTTTACGGCTATATGCTCAGATAATGCGTCCAAAGAATTTATCGTGAAGTTTCGAGGAACAAAAATAGGATTTGCCAATGCCTTATGGACTGATTTTGAGCTGTTAAAACAGGAAGAGCATGACGACGGGTGTTTTGAGGCAAAACTGCTAATGCGCGGTGAAAAATCTGTAGATGATTTGATTAACAATATTCGAGGTCATGTGCAGATAATGTCTGTGAAAAGAAGAGAGCCAAACATGCATGAGATATTCATGAATTTAGTTCATAAAAACAGAGAAGAGTTATGAAACAAAGCTGGCTTATAGCTCTTCGGGAAATCAAGGAACGGGTATTGAACCGTTCTTTTATTGTCATGCTTTTTATAGGACCTTTTATTGTGCTGTCTCTGCTGTATTTTCTGGTCAAGGCAAATGATCAGGGCAAAAAGAAGCTTACGGTTTTAATTGCTGATCCTGGTAATATTATGAATGGAGTTATGTCATCAAAGGAAAATCCTAATGTGGATTATTATTTTGTGAATGACTATCTCCAGCTTGAAGAATTCAATAAGGGTAAGAAGTATCAGAAGTTTGATGCATTTATAGAAATCAATGAAAAAGTATTAAATAATAAAAAAGTATTTGTTTTTTATCGTGATGTGCTGACCAATTCTATGCAGAACAGCATAAAATTCAATGTAGAAAGGAGAATTGAAGAGGTTATGGTCAATCAATTCACAGATCTCACAGTAGATGAGTTCAGACAAATAAAACAGCCTCTGAACATGGATTTTAGAAATATTGACGACCCCATGAGTACAAAGTCTAAAAAGGAAGGCTGGGCAGGGTTGTTTTTTGGTTTTGTTATCGTTCTTTTTATCGTTCTTTTTGGCTTTGCTATACTAAGAGGGACAGCAAAAGAAAAATCAAATAGAATTTCAGAGGTCCTTGTTTCTATAGTGAAACCCAGATTTTTAATGATGGGTAAAATAATTGGTATCGGAATTACTGCACTTATTCAGCTCGTCATTTGGTGTGGGTTTATCGGACTGGGGGTATGGCTCTTACAGATGTTTGTTTTTCCTGAATTTTTTATATCAGATGAATACATCAGCTTACAGCTAAACGAGGGATCAGATCAGCTAAATAGTCAGCTTAACAATGTACATCAAAATGAAATCATCGAGCTGATTTATAATCGATTGAATCTCATGGTTATTTTACCGCTATTTTTCATCACATTCGTTCTTTCTTATGTCTTTTACGGCACCTTTTTTAGTCTGATTGGAGCCGGACTGGGTTCTGAAAGTGACGGTCAGCAGTTTTCGATACCATTACTTTTTATATTGATATTCTCTTTATATTCCGGTTATTTCACGGTGATTTACCCCGAGTCAGATTTCTCAAATTTTTGTCAGTTTATACCATTTACCTCACCTGTTGTAGTTATGGTAAAGTTATGTCAGGGATATCCAGAGGGTGGCGCATACCTTCTTGTTGTTTCTTTGTTTATTTTATTTATTTCTTCCATTGTAATGCTGCTTTTGGCTAATAGAGTGTATAAGAAAGGGATACTTGAATTTGGTCATTCCTTGAGTACATTGAAGATTTTTTCATGGATGAAAGGGGATTAATGCGTAAAGCCGTAGTTGACATAGGAACAAATACATTTAATCTTTTAATAGCAGATTGCCTGAATGATTCTGTACATGTCATTCACTCTGAGAAGCGTGGTGTTTCTATTGGAATGGGAGGGATTAACGAAGGACGCATTACTGAGGAAGCCATGACCCGAGCTTTAAAGGCATTAAAAGAGTTTGAAAGTGCCATTCAGAATCATGAAGTGGAAAGTGTAAAGCTTATTGCCACTTCGGCCGTAAGAGATGCAGATAATTCAGCCTTATTTAAAGAAAGAGTCAAATCCGAAATAGGTCGAGACCTTGTGGTTATTGACGGGGTAGAGGAGGCAAATTTTATATTTAAGGGAGTTTCTTTATGCTGTCCATTTGAGAAAAAATCTATGATTATGGATATTGGAGGAGGTAGCACAGAATTCATATTGGCAGACTCTTCAGGAATAATAGCCCTTGAATCCATGGATATTGGAGTCTCCAGGTTGTTTCAGATGTTTAACTGTTCAGATCCCTTTACAGAAGAGAACATTCTGGAGATAGAAGCATTCATTGAAAATAAATCGGACGGATTTTTTGAAGATAAAGAGGTCGAAATTTTGATTGGTTCTTCCGGCACCTTTGAGACTTTTTACGAATTAATTAATAAACGCCCGTTTCCTCATGGGGATCAAACAACAGAGCTAGAGCTTGACCCGTTTTTACATTCCTTGGACGAGCTCATATTCTCCACTCTTGAGGAGAGAAATCAAAACGATTTCATTATACCAATTCGTAAAAAAATGGCTCCTTTTGCGGCAGTTAAAACAAGATGGGTGATTCGTCAATTGAATGTACGAAAGGTACTTATTTCTCCCTTTTCCCTTAAAGAAGGAGCTCTGCTCTAGCAGCTCCTAAAAAGAAATTATCTTCAGTCTTTTAGAGTCTTTATTAATTTGTATTTCAATTATATATGTCCCTTTACCTAAATTTTTAATATCAATAAATTCCCCTGGAGAAACCAGCTGTGACTTTCGAGTTTTTCCGTGTAGGTCATAGATTACAATATGTGCCTTTTCTTTCAGATTACTGATTTTAAATTCGCCTTGATTAGGATTTGGACTAATTGTTAAGGAAACAATGTTTTGATTGACTTCATGAAGGTTAAGGGAATTGCTTTCTGAAATGGAACCGAGTTTGTTTATAATCCAGTTTTGAGGATCAATACTTATTGATGCTGAGATTGCACCAAAATTTGATAAGGTAAAGATGTTGGAATTGCTTGTAATATCAAACCGTACTATGGTATCGCTAAAACCAGGCCTGACAAAACGGACATCCAGATCATTCGTGAATGTGGGAGTCACATTGGGTTTGGAGGTCGTATGGCTTATTTCCACTATAAGATCATTTCCAAGCTGTTGCCATTGAAGCGAATAGGTAGGATAACCCTCACCAAAGTACCATTGTTCAAACAAGGTGTTAAAATTCTCTCCAGAAGCGCTTTCCATGGCACTTTTAAAATCAACACCATAAGCTGTACTGTTTCCATGAGTTGTTTGAAAATCTTTAAGAATCTGAAAAAACTGTACGTCATCATTAATCATATAGCGCATGGTATGAATAATCGCTGCACCTTTATCGTAGGTGAGTCTTCCATTAAATATTCTGTTTTCATTAAGACTGTCCAGTACCCATACACTTCCGCCGTTTTGATTCATCACATTATTATGAATATCCAGCATGTGTCCATTGTTCTCATTTGGATACAGGTTTTCCAGCATCAGATATTCGCTATAGGAGGCAAATCCCTCATTGATCCATATGTCGCACCACGATGCGCAGGTGACGTGGTCCCCCCACCATTGGTGACCAAGCTCATGTGAAGTAAGACCTTTAGTGAAAAAACCCTGAGTGGTCATAGTTTGATGCTCCATGCCTCCTGAGAAAGGAGCCATGCAATGGCCGTATTTTTCATTTTCAAATGGGTAGGGACCAAAGAGGTCGTAGAACAATTCAATGAAATCTGCTGTTTCATCGATATCGCTCTGAAAATTGGGTAGAGTTTGAGGATTGTCGTAAATGTAATTTTGAATTAAAATTGGGTTTGGAGCACCAGCTGGATTCGCAAAAACATTGTACTCTACATAGCTTGCCACAGAAACAGAGATTAAATAATAATCTATGGGATGTCTATGTTTCCATTCGTAACGACTGAATCCATTGCCCAGATCGATTACGTTCTCCAATAATCCGTTAGATCCTGCTTTTAGGTTTGACGGAATGGTAATAAAGAAATAGCTGCTGTCAGCCTTATCAGTGAGGCTTTGCTTACACGGAAACCATTCATATGCAGAAAAAGGTTCAGAAAGGGACCAAACCACATCATTCCCCCAGGTTGGTGAATCGTCCTGAGACATCCCCGCTCCTCCAAGTGGATTAGTTGCTGCTGTTGGAGGGGTACCATCGTATACTGTTTCAATAATAAACGATTCTCCGATTTGAGCATCTACAGGTACTTTAATGGCAGAATTTACTCTGGAATAGTTTACAGGCTGTCCGTTTACCTTTATTTCACTGATGTTAAAGGTTGAAAACAGTTCATAAAGAGCCGAATCCAGTGGTTCATTGGCTGTGGCATGCATGGCTACCATTCCGGATAAATCGGTACTTGTGTTGGTCATATTCAAATTCAAATGATAGAAAGTGACGTCGTACTTTTCGGTTTCGGCAATTTGGGAGAGATTTAAAGAATTGCTTTTGTAATTGTTTCCCTTATCTCGTTTGAAACAGGTGGGGTTTTTACTCTGTCCAAAAATGATTGAGCTTGTCAAGATGAAGTAGGAGAGGAGTTGAATTTTTTTCATGGAGTTTTTGGGCTTTTACATGTAATGTATGAACGAAATAATTAGTCAATTGTTATATCAATGCGAAGTAGATTTTTAATAACGAACAATTTTCTCTAAAAGGGTAGTATTTCCGTCGGATACCCGAACAAAATAGACCCCTTTGTTCAATTCAGAAAAAGGCAATCTGAATGTGTGAATACCTGCTTCGAGGTTTTCAGTCTGTTTTTGATTAAGCACCATTCTTCCTCGCTGATCAATCAATTCAATGTGGACTGTTGAAGTTTCCGTTAGAAGTATAGACAGAGTTATATCTTCTTCTGTGGGGTTAGGATAAATAGGCAGCACAACCAATCCAGAGCCTTCAATATTTTTACAGGCTGTATTATTACTGAAATCTACATCCAGATATCCCAATGAATTTATTCCATTGCCTTCCACGCAAATAAAGCGTTCTGTTTCATCCTGAGTTGAGGTATAGGAAGGGGGATGAGCGTTGAAGATATAAATTTCACTTTCGTTTTGTGCCAGAAATCCTGTCCAGTTTTCTAAAATGGGGCTATTTTCAGGCGTTTTAAGGTACAATTCGGCATTTTCCAGTGGTACCGAGCCTAAATTCTGTATTTCAGCTCCCACAGTCAAAAATCCATTGATATCCTGAACGAATATCGTTTGTACTGACAAATCGAAAAATGCTTCTTTTAATTCATAGGATTGAGCAGAGGTATCTCTACATCCTAAATTATTCACAATAACCAGAGAAACATCTATGCTCGAACCATTTAATGAGCCGTCATAGGTAATTTCATTCAAGCTGTTCATGTTGTAAAGTATTCCGTTTCCATCTCCGAAATCCCAGAATGACGAATCCATGCCTATGCTTTGATTTGAAAACAGTATGGGAGTACCCGTAGTCGGAGCGCTAGGGGTAACAAGGAAATCTGCTTTTAATTCATCTGACACATCTATGGTAAATGTGGTATCGACTGCGCATCCTTGGTCACTTGTTGATTGCAAAGCTACAAGCTGAATGCCTGTCGTTGGAAAATTGAAGGCTGTATTTGTTAGGTTATCCGTGTATTGTAGATTAATTAGCCAGTTGGTTTCAGCCAAGGAGCCCATTGGTATCACGGATAAATCGGTCAATGTTGTCCAGGTGCCCATACAGGCAGGTCCTACTGCATAATCCACAATGGGATTAGGGTGGACTGTAATATTTTGTTCTATAGAATCCACGCATCCATTATTGGCAGTCAAAGCAAGCTGAACAGTATATTCTCCATACAGCTCATAGAATTTATCCTCTACTGGATTAACAGCATTGGTATTGTCCCCATAATCCCAGGAATACGTAACGATAGAAAACGTATCAGCCATACTGCTGTTGTCTGTAATTTCAAGTGCTGAAAGCTCACACGGGTTTAAAATCAATATATCCGCCATTGGTGCAGGTTGAATGTACACGCTCTGAGCTACGGTATCACTGCAATTATTTGTATCTATAGCTATAAGCTGTACATCAAAGTTCCCGCTTGTATTATATATGTGTGTAGGATTTGAATTTGTGCTCGTAGTACCTCCCTGTCCTAAATCCCAGTTATATGAGTCCAAAGGGACAGCATAGCTGTTTGATGGTGTAAAACCAATCTCTTCATAGGGGCAGTAGTTTTCCGTTTCAAAGCTGACTATTGGTTTTGGAAATACTGTAATAATAAATTCATCTTTGCTCTTACATCCTTCTAGTGTAAATACTTCTAAAGAAGCATTAAATGCACCGGAATCCACATAGACATGGCTACCAGAGCTGACAACAGAGCTGTCGCTATCTCCAAAGTCCCATATTAAACCTGATATATTATTACCTGGAGGCACCGTACTGCTTTCGGAATAGCTAAGCTCACTTCCTTGACAGATTTCAGTCGGAATAGAGTAGGATAGAGTAGGAGCGTCACCAATAATGGTAATCTCAATAGTGTCCGAATTTTCACATCCATTATCGTTAATCACATCAAGTATGTATGTTCCCGAGGTGTCAACGACCTGATTCGAGCTGATATTACCCGTATTCCAGAGATAATTTGTTATTGAAGTAGGAGTTTGGTCCAAGGCCAACGTGTTTCCAACGCATAACGAGGTGTCTGAACCTAAAGAAATACCCTCAAGTGAGTTGTCAACTGACATTGTAGCATCGTTAGAAGTCCATGTGCAACCTAAAGAATCCGCAACAGTATAAGAAATTGTTTCATTTTGAGTTAGTATTCTTGTTGGGTTTGTATTGCCATCAGACCATGAAACAAATTGATAATTTCCTTGAGGAATAAAGGCATTTATGGTTAAAGGTTCATTAAAACATGGAAATTCATCATCTAAAATCAAGCTGTCCCGTAGTGGCATTGCAACTATTATGGAATCTCTTGTAACCCTATCAAAAACATCAACAGTCTCCAGCCAGTATAAACCAGGGTCGGCTACTACAATTGATGAATCTGTACTACCTGTATTCCATAAATAACTTGAGTAATAATTGGTTGATGACAACGTAGTATCACAAAATCCATAATTAATAGATATGTCCGGCCCAAGGATAATAGGGGGGGCATATTTGTCCATTAAATATAATTCGACTTCTTCCTGCTCGACTTCATTTAAAACTCTGTTAAAAATAATAATTTCTGCTATGGACCCTTTGAAATATTGATATCCTGGAGCTATTCCAATTCTAGCAATTCCATTCGTAAATATTGCATTATAGCCCGTAGATGTATTGGTGCTTTTTAGAATCCCATTTAAATAGATATTTGAGATTATTCCAACTTCTCTTTTAAATGATAGAATATTTGGTAAATATGTATCATTAGAAACTGATTGACTTCCAGTATGCAGACCTGCAACTAAATTGACCCAAATTCTAAAAGCCCGAAGATTACCTATACTTCTTGCTAAAGTTAGTCCATTTGTTATTGCATTTACACAAAATAAACCTGATCTAACGTTACCTTGAGCTAACCCGGATGAAATTATGAAAATTGATAAATCTTCGGTATTAATATCATTAATTAAATCGTTTAGAATGTATTCATTAGTACCATCAAAATTCAATACTGAATGATTAGCAAAAAAAGTAGAAGCAGATAAATTGGGTCGATTCAAAATGGTATTTTGATAAAAATCATGATTATTTCCACTCACATCAGCCCATGATGATACCTTTCCATCTGTTATCGTAACACCGGTATCAGCTTTTAGCCATACTTTTAAATCTGGGTCAGAAAAGATTGATTGAGAACTTAAAGTGTAAATAAAAGCAAAAAGAAAGTAAATAAGGCTAATATGTTTCACATTTACTAATTTAGGGACAAAAGTGTGTTCTTCAAAATTAATTTTAAGTGAAAAAATAATTTTTTAACGAATATTCACGAAAGCTAATACTTTTATATGAGTTTTATTCAAACGTTATAAGTAGCAATAAATTATGCCAACATACTTTTTAAGAAAAGTTGACGAGTCAGATTTTAAAGAAATAGCAGAATTAGAATCATTGTTATGGGGTGGTGAATTCTCCTTTCGTTTAGAAATGATTCAATGGAAATGTGGTGATCTTCATAACTCAAAATATAAAGGGGCTGTTGCCCTTGAAAATGGGAAAATTATTGGCTACAGGGGAATAATTCACAGCGAAGTCAAAATTCAAAATAAAGCTTTCAACCTTATACATTATACCGATGCGGTTGTTCATCCGTCCTATAGAGGAAAAAGGTTGTTGGAAAAATTAAATGATTTTATCATGAAAACATATGAAAATTGTTTCGATTTTACGTTTATTTTTTTCCCAAATAAAGTTTCTGGTCATATATATAGAAAGCAAAAAAACATTGATTTTATCACAATTAATTTCTTTTACAGAAAAATCATATTACCAATTCCTTGTAGAGAGAAATATAATTTAATTAGTAGCCTTGGAGATATATCTGATAAAATAATTCAGGTTAATCAAAACTCAAAGGCTATTACTCGTTTTGAATTATCGAAAAAATATCTCAATTGGAAACTTAAAGAACCTAATAGAAAATTTTTATTAATTGAATCAAAAGTAATTCCAGAAGCAGTTGTATTATTTGAAAAAAAAAATAAACGGATAGAGATATTGTATGTCAATTACGCTGTTATTGATCAATGTTTGATGATTGTTTCGAACTATTCAAGAAATAATTTTGTTTTGATGATTGACTTTCCATTAGCTACTTTGCAAGAAAAATTATTGAAAACTAATTTAAATCAATTTAGATTTAGAAAATGGATTTTTTTAAATCAATTTAAGAAGCACTTTTTTTCTCAAAAACAAATTCTTTCAAAAAAAGTTAATGAAAATCTTAGTGAAGAAGATGAAAATTTATTCTTGAACCTTGAAAACTGGAATTACCAGCATATTATTTACGTTTAAAAATATTGTGTAATCCATACATTTTCAAGATGTTTTCAGAAAAAGTATTATAATATAATTGATTTCTAAAATAAATTTTATTTCGATTGATAACTTTGTCTCTTAATTTGTGAGGTTCTGTTAATAAAATGAAATCATAATTTTTCTTTGCTTTTTCCATTGATTTAATGGTATAATCGCCATTAGGAAAGGCAAATACATTAATTGATGTATTAAGTCCAGTCTCTAGGGTTTGTTTTGAAATTACTATTTCTTTTTCTAAGATATTATCTACACTGCAATCTGTTAAATTTAAATGAGATTGAGTATGACAACCCCACGTTACATTTGTGTAATTTGATGAAATTTCTTCAATGTCATTCCATTTCATCATCGGGATAAAAATATTTCTTTCTAATTCAAATCTTATTAATAAATCATGGATTCGTTTATTAATTTCATCAATGGATAACTTTTTCCAATTATTAAAAATTTCAAGTCCTATCTTTTCTATAGAATTACTATTAATTATTTTAAACTGATATTCATCTTTAAAATACTCAATAAGTAATTTCGTTTCAACTTTCTCAACAATAGAAGATAATTTTTGTGTCCAATGAGCTTCTCCATTATCTAAAACATCTGTTATTAAATTTACTGTAACAGGAAAATTATATTTATTTAGAATAGGTAAAGCATTTGTTTTAAAATCTAAATACCCATCATCAAAAGTGATAATTAGTTTTTTTGTTTTAGTTGAATGCGTTGAATTAATTTCATCAAGTTGATTGAAGCTTATGACCTCGAAATTAGAATTAATGTAATCCATTATCTGAGAGAACATATCAATTTTCATCGGTGGATAACCAGGTGAAAACTCATTCGAAATCCGATGAAGGCAAAGTATATAAAACTCGTTTTTTTTAAGAAACAACTTATATATGCCGGATCTTAATAAAAAATTAAAAATAGTTTTTCTAAATATTTGCATTGTCAATTAACTTTGCGTACCATTTTGTTTGTTCTCTTCTTGAAAACATAGAAATATCGCCATTAGTGAATCCCATTTTTCCATTATTACTCTTTAACGTTTCATTAAGATCTTTCAATTTTAATATCAAGTCTTTTCTGTTTTTTATAGAAAACCCTGAATTCGTTTTGTCAATTATTTCTTTTTGAATTGAAATTGAATGGTCATTATTGTCAACTCCCAGTACAATATATTTTTGTCGATATAGTTCAATTGCATCTTCATCATGAATGAAACATAATAAGATATTCCTTCTTATAGCTAAGTACTCAAAGATTTTTGTGCCGGCGATTTTATGCTCATTAAAAACGAGCAATAAATGATGTTTTTTCAACTTTCCAACTAATTCTTGATTAGGCATTCTTTTGTGAAAACTGATATTGTTCAATAACTCAGGATATTTATCTGTTATTAAATTGTTCAATTCCCTTTTTATATTTATTCCATAAAAATCCAATTTAACCGTTACATTTTCATGCACTAATAGCTCATATAAACCTTTAATAAAGGATTCAATTGGATGATGAGGATAAATTGTTCCAGCCAAAGCAATTTCAAGTATATTTCTTTTTTCTTCAATTGAATCCAATTCATGAAAATTCCAATCATTAAAACCATTCGGTACCACATGAATTGGTCTTTTAACATTTTTAGAAATTAAAGATTTGAGATATTCAGATACTGTTGTTATAAAAATTGCATCGTTAGAATACTTTAATTCAAAATGTTTATTAATCTTTTTTTTATACCAAAATTTATTTCTCTGTCTACTTTGAGTCCATGTGTCTCTATAATCACCAACCCAAGGGACACTAAATTCTTTTGATAATAAATAGGCGAATTTAAATAATATGAATGGTCCGCCTGTGGCAATAATTAAATGAACATCTTTATGAGTTTTTAAATAATCCTTAGCTGAATAATAAATAGTGCTTCTATATTTATTATTGAAATAAAACAATGTTGATTCAACGTAAATAGTTATGAATTTTCTGCATAAACTAAAAAATAGTGAATTATATTTTCTTTCGAGTTTTCTATTTAATGGTTCATGATATTTCGCATATAAAATCTCTCCTTCTCCTCCCTCATCTTCATTTTCTGACGTACAATCTTCTAAATTTAGAGCAGTTGTAACTATTATTGGATAATACCCGTTTTCATTAAAATATTTAAACCAACCATAAGGTCTAAATCCAGCAACTTTGCTTGATGGATAAAAATCGTTTGCTAGTATTAATATTTTTTTCAATTTGAAATATTCTTTTAAAGAATTTATACCCAATTTTTGTTTGCTACAATATTTGAGTCATCTACGATACTTATATTTTTTCTGATTTTGAATTTTGCGGGTATTTTATTCCACATAATCCTATTCTAATATAAGTTATATATAAATCTATGTTTTTAATATAAAAACAGTAAAATCATTAGGTAAATAATTTTGGCAAATTTCATATTTACTTGACAATTTTTCTTCTACCAAACTTATTATTTCTGAGGGCTTATGATACACTGATATATTGTCTTGATTTTTCGAGTTTGAAGAAAGAAAATTAACCCCACAAGCTCGTTTTGTTCTATCCAGAATAAACTTAAAATCTTCTACAAAAGAATTTTGTGTTTCTTCTTTTATCCCCAAATTATAGATGCCACTTGCAAATGAGTAATCATACACTTCATCCAGTTTTTTTAATTGATTAATATCACCTAATATGAACTTGGCATTGGGAAATGTCTTTTGGGATTGTTCAATAAAGGATTCGTTAATTTCAAGACCAGTGTAGTCGATATCAAATCCTCTTTCAATTAAATAGCTATACAAATGACCTAATCCAGACCCGATATCAAGAATTTTTATCTTTGATTTTGTTGGACTTATACATTTAGTCAATATTTCAAATCTAATTCGTTGGCTATTTTCACTGCCCCATAAAGCTTTTGATGAAAAGCCGTGTTCGGATTTCATTTTGTTATGAATATCCAGATAAAGTTTGTTTAAATCACTCATTTAACGGGATGGTTTTTCCACAATTTTTTACAATGTATTCTGCTTCTTCTCTTGATGTATTGAAAATTAGATCAACAATTGATAACCCATTAACGATTTCATTTTTATAAGGTTGTTTATAAAATGGATGATTAAAATCTTGTCTTAATAAGCTATACCCTTTATTTGTTACATAGGATTTATCTACATAATTATTTGATGCGCCAATTCCAAGTAGCATCTGATTGCAATTTGAATCTTTTAAAATATTTATTATTAACTCATTCTCTTTCGTTCCAAAAGTGTTTTTTTCGGACCCCAACTGAATTACAGTATTAATTTTTAAATAGTCCATTATACTTTTAATGAGGTTGTGTTGAAGATCAAAATAATTTAATGAGTCTTTCAGTAATTCATTCTCCAGTATAGGAAAGAAACTAGAGAACCCTTTTCCTTTTTCATAATGGTGTTTAATCGTACGAAGGTGTTTTACTCGCCAATTGGCTTGACTTTCATTCTCAATTAGTAATTCATTTATTTTAGTTTGATATCCATTTGGTTTAATCAATGGAACTGTAATGTATCTCCATCCTTTATTGGTCAATATCCTATTTTTACTGATATACCCCTTATTTGTATATACTAGATTGTTCATTAACATAAATACATCGGAAAGATATATCTTATTGAAATATCCTATCCATGGTAAATAATGAGGTTGGTGAGCTGAAACAATCAAAACAAAATTCTTTTATAAAAGTCTAGTAATATTTTTGACTCATTTTCCCAATTCAGGAATTTTTTGGCTATTTGAATATTGGTTTTATACTCAGTTTTATTAGAAATAATTCTCTTAAAAGCCAAATAAAAATTTTCTTTTTCAGGATTGATACATTCGCCTAAATTATATTTTTCCACGATTCGGATATATTCGGGCTGTCGGGTCGCTAAAATTGGTACGTTGGACATCATGTATTCAAATAATTTATTGTCCAATCCATACCAATATGACAAATCCTGCTTGTTCCATGAAGAAACAATACCAACATCAGCACCGCTTAAATAAGTTGGGATTTCATTTGGAGGAACCACATCCCTAAAAAAAATATTTTTTGCTTTAATGGAACGAACATATTTTTCAACTTCTTTTTGAGCCCAATTCAATTTGGCAATAATAATGAAGACTGTATTGTCTTGGTTTGAAAAATGATCAATTACTTGTTCGATATTTATCGTATTTGGGTATACATTAGCACCAATATAGACCAACAAGTTTGTTTCTCTATTGATATTGAACTCTTCTCTTAATATGTTGCTTTCTAGTGAATTAGAAGGAACTTCTGGTACATTCCTAATTGAAATTGAAGGAACATTTAAATTGAAATGAGTATTTATATCATTTCGGATAGACTCGTTAACCGTAATTAAACCATCAATTTTTTTTATATTTTTCGCCTCTCTATTGATTAATATTCTTCTTACAATCTTTGATTTTAGCATTGTAAAGCCCTTCGCTGAAGTATTTAATGGCCAGCATCTAAATAATTCGTGAGAGTCATAAATAATTCTCTTTCCAGTTATCTTTTTTAGCTTTACTGCAATATTAAGCATGACCTGATCATGTGCATGAATAATGTCAAATTCGTAGGTTTTTGCTATTAAATCAGCATAACGAGAATGTGCTTTAAGATTCTTTGGATCTGTCAAATCAGAAAGAAAAATGCGTTGAATATTTACTCCATTTATTATTTCTTCTTTGGAATATTGCCTACTTGAAGTCGCAATTACCTGAACAATAAAACCACCTAATTGATTTAATGCTTCAGCTTCACGAACAACTCTTCTGTCGTTAGAATATGGGTTATCTAATAGAAATAGAACTTTTTGTTGTTTCATTTTACAATTAAACGAACTACTTCAAAGGCCTCAGCATATTCTGTTCCGATTTGTACCCCTCTACTTTTTGCTAATGAAAAAATAAACTCTGTCGACATATAATCTCTTATACCTTGTGATTTATACGCCTTCAATGACTGTGCTTTGGCTTCAACATGTCTTTTATCAAGTGGAATAAATGATGTCGTATCAAAAGACAAGTTGTTCCATATTAACTCATAACCTAAGATACTCGTGTTTTTGAACGCTCTTAAACCTTCTTGAGCAATAGTACTATGATCTTGATGAATGTCTTTTAAACTGGGGAGAAATACCAAGTCAGGTTGAATTTGTTTCTTTAACGAAACAAGTGTTTCAAGAATTTCCTGTCTACTGTAATTCAATTTTCGAACTTGATAACCGTATATAAATAAATTAGACTCTTTAATACCTAGAGTTTTAGTGGCTTCCTTGACTTCGGATTTTAGGATGTCTTTTGGGAATCCTTCAGGGACAGATTCTTCCGCTGTGGAAAAAGCGGCATAAAAGACTTCTGCTCCGTTTTCAATGAAATAACTAATTGCCCCTCCAGCTCCCAATTCACCGTCATCGGTGTGTGGAGCGAGAACTAATATTTTTTTTGGTGTAATCATAGTGCTTTAAATAATGATTTGAATTCAAGATAAGAAGATTTGAGAGAATGAAAATTTTCAACCATCAATCTGGCATTTCTGCCTATTTTTTCCCTCAATTCCCTATTTTCATTATAACAGGATAAATTATTGATCCAGTCTTCTCTCGAATGGCAAAAAAAGACATTCTCATTGTCTATTAAGTGGGGACTTACTCCATATTTTGTCGCTAATATAGGAAGTCCTGTCCCTGCATAATCTAATATTTTCATGGCCATTTTACCTCGGGTGGCTACTGAATCATCCAAAGCATAAATGCCTACATCGGTAGAATTCAATAATTCAAAAAACGTACTTTCTTTAAAATAATGGTGCTCAATAATAATTCCATCGTGCAACTGAGGTCTAGAAGAAACAAGAATTAATTTCATCTTATGATGATTTGAAAATTCAACAAGGTAGCTACCTATTTGTTTGAGCATTTGTTTTACGTTACCGGGACTGCCTGTATAAAATAGCCGTAATTCTTCAGTTAATTTAGGGTACTCAGTTTTAGGTAAATATTTTTTTAAATTAATGCCAATATTAAAATATTTCACATTTGAATGTGATTGTGAAAAATGATTATATAGAAACTCATTTGCTACCGAAATTGTTGATGCAAATTGAAGAGTGCGTTTATTTAATTCTTCATTATGTATCCATACTGAATCCCAATAATCATAAACCACTTCATTACATAATTTAAAGGCTAATTTTTCCAGTAAAGGATTTTTTTGGTCGTAATAAAAGGGAAACAAATTTCTATGTACAAATGCTTTTTCGGCATGTCTTATTTGAAGTGTTTGTTTTATTCTAATTCGATATACCTTAAGAAGAAATAAATAATACTTTGACTTTTTTCCAGTAAATGCATTCTTATATTCTTCGTCACTACAAATATCATGGACCCGAAATTTGATATTGTCTTGCTCTAAAAAAGGAAAAAACTCCTCAAATCTCCTCGTGTATCCGTCACTTCCCTTCTGAGCATATGGATAAAGGTGTAATTTATATTTATTCTTAGGTGTCTTTAGAATTGGTGATAGAAAAATTAATGTTCTTACATATATTCCATAGAGTAATACAAATACTTTAAAATAGGCATACCATAATTTGCTATATATTTTCTGAATAATCAATTAGACTGGTTACCTTTTGCCTTCAATCTGTTGACTGATCCACTTAAATGTTTTTTCCATCCCTTCAATTAGGGGTTGAGATACTTTCCATCCAATTTTTTCAAAATAAAGAGAATTGTCGCTATTACGACCATTTACTCCAATTGGGCATTTATGACCATACTTGTTAAAGAAGTCCTCACCATCAATATTGTAGACATCTAAGTTTTTTTCAGAAACTTGAATTGCCATTCTGGCAAAATCATTCATGGCAATCATTTCTTCTGAACCAATGTTCACTGGTCCTACAAAATCTCCTCGCATAAATCGAATAGTTGCTTCTATGCATTCGTCGATATATAAAAAGGATCTTGTCTGAGTACCAGGCCCCCATACTTCTATTGATTCACCGTTTTGAGCTAAAGCAGCTTTACGACACATTGCTGCAGGAGCTTTTTCTCTTCCTCCATCCCAAGTGCCTTCCGGACCAAAAATGTTATGATACCTCGCAACTCTTACAGTGATTCCGTAATTCCGCATGAAGGCGAGGAAAACTCGTTCGCTGAAAAGCTTTTCCCAGCCATATTCTGAATCGGGACAAGCGGGATAAGCAGATTCTTCGGTGCAATTCGGATTGTCAGGATCAAGTTGATTGTGTTCTGGATACATACAAGCTGATGAGGAATAAAAAATTCTGTCCGTATTCTTATCATTCGCAGCTTGATGTACAACATTTAGATTCACCAAAGCGGAATTATGCATAATATCCGCATCATTTTCACCAGTAAATACAAATCCGGCACCACCCATATCTGCAGCAAATTGATATACCTCGTTCCAATGATGATCGCTCATTACATTTTTAACTAAGATAGGATCTCTTAAGTCTCCTTGGACAAAGTCATCCGCTTCAGACTTTGCATACTCTGGATATTTTAGATCAACTCCTCTAACCCAAAACCCTTCTGATTTGAGTCGTTTTACCATGTGACTTCCTATGAAGCCACCCGCACCCAATACGAGTGCTTTTTTATTATTATTTGATGCCATTATCATTCATTTATTAATATATGGAATATGTATTTTGTTTTATTATAAAAATCTTTTCTATCAATTATTTGAATCTATCAAATATGAGTTATTGATTTTTTTTCAAAATGGTTTTCATTTGACTTAAAAATATTTTTTTAACACTAATATAATTACTGGGTTTTAAAAACTCTAAAAATAATATAGCAAGTGTAAAACTTGTAAATAAGCTAACAAACATAATTATAATATATTTTTCAGTAAATAAATTACTAATTAAATTGTAAATACTGAAGGCAATTATGGTAATAGGTATTATGATTTTGAAGTCACTAAAATAAAATTTAAATTTAATTTTCAGTCGAGAGGATAAAACGTAGAAATCGATTAAACAGTTGAATAAATTTATTCCAACAAAACAGTAGATAAACGTTTGCAAATCAAAAAAATATGCTACGGGTAAAACTAGAAATATCAAAACTTTTTTTATTAGAAATAATTTCAAATAAAGAGAGCCATCACCTAAAGCCAGTAACGTTTGAGAGCTAAATGCGTTGGTAAAAATTGGAAATAATAAGAAAATCATAACTTCTAAAATCTCTATCGAAGCTCTCCATTTTTCAGAGTAAAGGGAAATGATTATAGCTTCTGAATTAGAGGAAATAAGTATGGTTATAATTATTAATAGAAAAAAACTATGAGAAAATATTTTTTTATGAAGTCTAACAAATTCATTAAAATCTTCATTATTCTTTGAAAGAAGCGAAAATGCAAGAGAATTCAGACTGCCAACGAAAATACTATTAAGCACATTAACAAGACTTTTTGCTCTTGAATATAAGCCCAGTCGATTTATGCCATATAGTTTTCCAATTATAAAAGCGTCAATATTGCCAATGAAATTAGTTATTAAATTGGATATCAATACTTTAGACCCTAAGTTCCATAATTTTAAAAATGATTTTTTATCAAAAACATATAATGGTCGCCATTTTGACGTTATCCATAATAACAAATTTAAAACAATTGAATTTGTGAGTATTTGACCTACTATTGCATAAACTCCATAGTTATTTAGAGCCATCCAAATTGCCACAATTACTGATAATGACAGTGCCACTAAGTTTAATATGGCCTGTTTTTTTAAATTTAGATCTTTTATCAGTAATGCATTTTGGATGATGCCAGCAGAATTGAATACCAAATTCAACCCTATGAGTCTCGTAATTGGTATCAAAATAGGTTCGCTAAAGAATGCGGCAATTAATGGTGCAGAAAAAAATAGTAATGCATAAATTGATAACGAAACAAATAAATTAAACCAAAAAACAGTACTCAGGTCATTGTCGTTAATGTCATTTCGTTGTACGATTGGAATTGACAATCCTGCGTCAATAAATGTTTTTGACAGGACTATAAATATGGCGATTGTTGCTGTTAGACCATATTCTCTCGGTGTTAAAATTCTGGCAAGAACAACGGATAGGGCGAATGAAATGATATATTGCGAAAAATTCGCAATTGTAGTCCATTTCATTACATTTAATGCTTTGCTAGTTGCCAATAATCTTAAATAAATTAATACTGATTATTGTCATTCCTTGGACTCTTTAAACAGAAGAATATTATTAAAATAATTGTGGCTGGTTAAATTGTTTTTTTAATCCAAATAGATCCGATACCTCTTTCGAAACCCTTTAAACATTCAGGCATTTCTTTTTCAAACCATGGCCTGTTAATGTGATGAAGATATGAATTGAAAAGCTCTATTTTGTAATTATTATTATTCATTAAAAAAGCCCTGACCAAATATATTTCGTTCCAGAAGTATCTGTTTTGTAGAATCCATTTTTTCGGATATTCAAAATTATAAAAGATGTCATGAAAATGAATTAATACACCGGGTTTTAATCTCGGTATTACCTCAAAAATTAAATAATTTACATCACTTCCTATTTTTGATACATGCGTTGAATCAATAAACAATATGTCGTTTTCTTCTAATGCTTCGAATACAGTTAATTCAACCGATTGAACATCGGATTTTATAATTTTGTTTTTTTCGTAATCCACACCTTTTAATGTGTCTTCAAGTCTTTGTGGATAGGGTTCAATAAAAGTGTGTTCTATTTGATTGTTTAAAAAATGTTCATTGGTATCTAGCATTATTGCAGATGAGTGACCAGAACCAACTTCAATAATTCTTTTTGGCTTGTAATGCCTTATCATAGAATACAGAAATACACTATCTGAATGTCTATAGAATGCTCCTTCTTTTTTATAACGATAATTTAATTGATCACTGTTTTCGCTATGATAAAGGTACTCAGCATAATATTCTTTTAAATTCAAAAGTAATTCTAGCTGGTGTTTCTCATTCATATCAATACTATGAATATCTTTTTCCTGAAAAAGTATTTTTTGATTTTCAATTAGTTCTTTCAAATTTGGTACAGTACTGTAAAAGTGACCTGGTTCAAATCCTGCATCTAAAACCAATTTATTCAAATAAATATATCGTTTAACTTTGGTGTTTAAAATCGGAATAGAAAGTAATATCCTCTTCAATAAACCTTTCATTCTTTTTTTCATAAAATCAAATTTTAATATTGCCTGTGTTAAATAAAATTGTTGCCTGCTTTAAGTTTTACTACTAATTTAATTTCTTCTAATTAGCCATTTAATTTTTAACGAAATAAGCATCCGCTTGTAAAAAGTCTCCGTTCTTTATGCTTTTAGAAACATTTTCAATGCCTTTTAGCTGAAATCCATGTTCAACCATAAAAGCGTATATATCCGCAAACAACACACATCCGTTATATGTCTCTGAAAAGTTTATTTCACAATACACTAAGTGCACGGATTTCAACAAATTCACCCCTCCTTTTAAAACAATGAGTTCTGCACCTTGAACATCTATTTTTAAAATAATTTTTTTGTTTAATATATTTTTGTTCTTAAAATAGTTATCTAATGTAGTAGATTTCAATTTTATTAATCGATTATTGAAATCATTAGTATAACCAGATTTGAGAATATCAGACATTTCTAATAACGAACTTGAGCCAGTGTGTGTTACACATTCATAAAAGTCCACTTCTCCTTCCGTTTCTGAAAGAATTGTATTAACAGCGTAAAAATTTTTCAAATCCTTATTCCGTTCTATTAATTTTTTGTACGAATCGGGAAGCGCTTCAAAACTATAAATTTCTGCGTCCTTAATGATTTTTGATATTTTTCTAGAATAACCACCAGTACTAGCTCCTACATCAATTACAATGTCAATATTTTGATTCATGAGCCAGTTGTTTTCAACAAGTTTAACAGATTCAAGGTGCGGGTCGTATGGAGACAAGATTAACCCTCTTTTTCTTAATGTTTTCTTTATCCAGTTTTTAAGCATTTGATTTAATTTTAGTTCTATTATTCTTTTACAATGTTTCCGATTATTTTAAATAAAGTTAAAAACGATTAACTATTAATCATTCCAGCGCCAACTGTATTAAAATTATTTTCATCAATTAAAATGAAGGAACCCGTTGCTCTGTTTTTTCTATATGCATCGTAAAACAAAGGGGTATTTGTTTTCAATTTGATGCGAGCGATATCATTCATCTTAATTTGAGTTTCTCCTGTGCGTCTTGATATAGTATTTAAATCAAGGCTATATACAATTTCTTTGATAAGTGCTCGTCCTTCAATAGTTGTGTGTTTAATGATGTACTTATTATTCAGATTCATCGGTTGGTCTCCTAGCCAGCAAATCATGGCATCAATTTCCTGATTTTGATTGGGTTGATTGTTGTTTTTTACAATCATGGAGCTGCGACCAACGTCCAGATCATCCTCCAGTTCAATACACACGGACTGAGGTGCAAATCCTTCATTCACTTCGCCTTGAGCCCCATGTATCATTTTTACGGTGCTTTTCAGCTGAGAGGGTAGAACGGTTATTTCATCACCCACTCTTAGAATTCCACTTGAGATACGCCCTGCATATCCTCTGAAATCATGATGCTCTTTGGTTTTGGGTCTTATTACTGTCTGAATCGACAATCTGAAATCTAAATGATTCGTATCGTTTGCCACCTGAATATTCTCTAGCGAATAAAGTAATGTTGGGCCTTCGTACCAAGGCATGTTTTCGGACCGATTGACCACATTATCTCCTTTTAGGGCAGAAATCGGTATGAATTTAAAATCCTGTATATCTAATTTGGATGCAAAATCACTATAGGATTCAATAATCTCATTATAAGCTTCCCTTTTGAAATCGACTAAATCCATTTTGTTAATGCATACAATGACATGTGGTATCTGCAGTAGGGATGCTATATAGCTATGTCTTTTTGTCTGTTCCACCACACCATTTCTTGCGTCAATTAAAATCAGGGCAGCATTAGCGGTAGAAGCACCGGTTACCATATTCCGTGTGTACTGGATGTGTCCAGGAGTATCAGCAATAATGAACTTGCGTTTTGGTGTGGTAAAATACCTGTAGGCTACATCAATAGTGATTCCTTGCTCACGTTCATCTTTTAAGCCATCAGTTAATAAGGAAAAATCGATTTCATCCAATCCTTTTCTTTTACTTGTAGCTTCAATCGATGCCAATTGATCTTGGAATATACTTTTCGAATCGTATAATAAGCGACCGATTAAAGTACTTTTGCCGTCGTCTACACTTCCTGCTGTTGTAAATCTTAAAATTTCTCCTTTCATCTTAAAAATATCCTTCGCGTTTACGTTCTTCCATTGCAGCCTCTGAACGCTGATCATCAGCTCGATTTCCTCGTTCTGTTTCCCTTGCAGCAGCCACTTCAAGTATAATATCATCCAATGAGCTTGCATTGGATTCTACTGCTCCAGTAATTGTCAAATCTCCAATAGTCCGGAATCGAATACGCTCTTTGGTCACTTGTTCATTAGGTTTTAATGTAATGAAAGGTGAGTGTGCCAAAATGGTATTGCCTCGACGAATAACATCCCTTTCATGTGAGAAATACAAGCTAGGAAGCTCAATTTGTTCTTTCTTTATGTATTGCCAGATATCCATTTCTGTCCAGTTGCTAATTGGGAATACACGAAAATGTTCTCCAAAATTCTTTTTACCGTTAAACAGATTCCATAATTCGGGTCTTTGATTTTTTGGGTTCCACTGTCCAAAATCATCTCGATGAGAAAAAAAACGTTCCTTAGCTCTTGCTTTTTCCTCGTCTCGACGTGCTCCGCCCATTGCAGCATCAAACTTGTTCTTTTCAATTGTGTCCAGCAGGGTAGGTATCTGTGCGGTATTACGACTCGCATATGCTCCAGTTTCTTCAGAAGCCTTACCTTCGTCAATGGTTTGTTGGACAGATCCAACTACCAATTGAGCGCCGATGCGTTTTACCAGTTTATCCCGAAAGTCCAGAGTTTCCTGAAAGTTATGCCCTGTATCGATGTGAACCAGTGGAAATGGAATACGCGCTGGAGTAAATGCTTTTACTGCAAGATGAGTGACTACAATCGAATCCTTACCTCCTGAAAACAAAATACAGGGATTGTCAAACTGAGCGAACGCCTCTCGTATAACGTAAATCGATTCTGCTTCTAATTCCTCTATATGTTCTAGTCTGTAGGAAGCCATTTGTGTGATTTTAGAAATTGGAGTATTTGATTAACAGATTCTTCTATGCCTTGTTTTTGTGATTCGATGCGAATATCGCAATTCTTTGGAGATTCAAAGGGGCTTGAGATTCCTGTAAATTTTTCTATTTCTCCTCTTCTTGCTTTTTTGTATAATCCTTTCACATCTCTTTTTTCACATTCTTCTAGAGGACAATCAATAAAAACCTCAATAAAATCAGCATGTCCAATGTTATTTTTTGCATGTAATCGGTCTTTTTCGAAAGGAGATATGAAAGCGGTAATTACAATTTGACCATTTTGAATAAATAGTTTGGCGATTTCGGAAACACGTCGAATATTCTCAGATCTGTCGTTCTTGTTAAATGATAGATCTTTATTGATTCCCATCCTGGTATTGTCTCCGTCTAATACAAGGGAGTGATATCCAGCTTGGAATAAATACGAATTAAGGGCGTTGGCAATAGTGGATTTACCGGAACCCGATAATCCCGTAAACCAGATTACAAAAGATCGGTGTTTGTTTCTGTCTTGATAATCTTTTCGAGCTACTTCATAGCTTTGGTATTTCAGATTATTCATTTTTATCAGATTTTCTGTGTGGAAGCCCTAAATTAATTCGATACCATGCTCTTTCGTGTAAAAAGTATAATATCATTTTTGTAACGATTTCAACACCACCTATTTTTAAGCCCATAATAAAGTCGCCAGTTATTAACCAGCCAATAAGCATAGTATCCAGTGTTCCAATGATACGCCAGGTAATTGTTTTAGCAATATGGCGCTTTACCGAGGGGTCTTTTAAGGCTATTAAGTCTATAATCATGTTATGGCTTCGCTATTCTCAGTCACATATACTTGATGTGCTAAGTAGAATTTTTTAGTCTATTGTTTATTCATTCTTTACTCCAAAGAAGTAAAGAATGTCCGTTTTGTTTATTCAAATATTCATTTAGCTCATCGGAAGTCATCACAAGTGCTCTGACCTTTCTTTGAACCAAAACTTCAGCTTTCTCAATTAATTCATGCAAGTACGCTTTATCTACGTCACCTATCAATATCACATCGATAATTCCGGTATCCTGACCTCTCGCGTAGTCACCAATTAAATAGGCTTCATCAACTGAGCCTAAACGTTCAATTACAGATTCTATGATGGAATCAATACCAGTAATTTTATTTACGATACTTCTTATTTCAGGATATAAGGGGTGAGAGATCTTCGCATTATACATGACAAGATTTCCTTTAGCCTCGCTTTCCAAAAGTCCAGCTTCTTTTAAGCGGTTAAGTTCGAGTCTAACCGAATTGGTGCTTTCATCGAATTCACTTGCTAATTCTCGCAAGTATGCTTTCATGGTTGGGTTTAAAAAAAACTTAACCAGCAGCCGTACTCTTGTCTTTGATGTAATTAACGCATCTAACATTGAGTAACAAAATTACTCGAATTAGAGTAAAAATAAAAGCTTAATCGAATATTTATGAACATATAATGAACAAAACTAACTATTGAGATAATTCTGAACATAATCTTCAATACCGTCTTCCAGAGAATAGAACGGTTTTGTGTAACCGTCCGATTTGAGCTTATTCATATCCGCTTCGGTGAAATACTGATACTTATCACGTATATCTTCAGGTGTATCAATAAAGGAAATATTTGGTTCTAGGTGAAGGGCCTTAAATGTACTGCTGACGAGATCGATAAAGGATCTTGCCGTACCCGTTCCTACATTATAAAGGCCTGATTGTTTTTGATTCTCATAAAGAAACAAACATATACTCACCACATCTTTCACATATATAAAGTCTCTTAACTGTTCACCGTCTTTGAAATTGGGATTATGAGAACGAAATAATTTCATTTCTCCAGTGGCTTTTATTTGATGAAAAGCATGATATACCACACTTGCCATTCGGCCTTTATGGGACTCATTTGGACCATATACATTGAAAAACTTTAATCCTGCCCAAAAGGGCGGTTGTGAGTTTTGTTTTAATGCCCATTTGTCAAATTCATTTTTGGATTCTCCATAGGGGTTCAGTGGTTTTAGATTATGCACCAATTCATGATTGTCTGAATACCCGAGCTCTCCAAGGCCGTAGGTTGCAGCACTACTTGCATAGATTAGTGGGGTTTGTGTCTTGACGCAAAGTTCCCAAATGGATTTACTATACTCCAGATTAAGTCGTTCGTGAACTTTATGGTCCATTTCAGTAGTGTCAGTTCTTGCACCTAAATGGAAAACAGCTTCAATTTCAGGAGTGTTTGTATTGTGCCAATCTATAAAATCATCTCTTTGAATTTTATGAGAACAGATGATGTTTTTATGATTGTCATTTTTCTTCTCAAATGTAAAGTCATCCACAAGAATCAAATCCCTGTGACAT
>Ga0206681_10000211_pt1 | contig 34905 bp, 33 predicted proteins | sample M150012015metaG_FD_161048 | JGI IMG/M metagenome (GOLD analysis project Ga0206681, IMG submission 161048) | Ammonia-oxidizing marine archaeal communities from Monterey Bay, California, United States - M1 500m 12015 | ecosystem: Environmental > Aquatic > Marine > Intertidal zone | place: USA... | reverse complement strand
CAAGAAAATCTCTACCGATATCGAGCAGTTGTGAATACTCAACACCAGATGGGCAAGTTGTCTCACACGAGCGGCACGTGAGACAACTATCTAAATGCTTTAAAGTATGGAAACTTGCTTGATTGTCTTCAAGCGCCGATTGCATTAAATAAATGCGTCCTCTTGGCGAATCGAGCTCGTCACCAAGCAGCTGGTAGGTTGGACAAGTAGCTAAACAAAAACCACAATGCACACAAGCACCAATCACCTTGTTGGCTTTTTGATTGGCAAAGTCAGTGAGTGAGGCCTGTTGAACCGAGGAGTGCATTAAACAAAAACTCCGTACGGATCAAAAATTTGTTTTAATTTCTGGGTTAACGACGCATGTAGTGCAGAAGTATTTTGTTGTGGTTTTGGTTTTTTCTGATGATTCAGAGCCGCAGCCGTTGGCAATATTTTAAAACTCATTTGCGTGATAAGCGCCAGCCGGCCTTTTGAGCCAACCAACAACCTGGAGACATCGTAACCGGCAACATTTTTCATTACTTGGCCGCCAAAATTCATCAATTGGCCTTTGCCATTAATAATTTGTACGCCCAAAATGGCATCTGCAAAGTCCGCACCCGAACTCGCATACAGTGCACCAATGGTTTGTTCTGGATTATCGGTGTAAAAAGTAAGTGCTTGATTATTTTTCTTGAGAATTTTCTCGATTTCCGCAATTGAAGTGCCGGCTTTCAAAGTAATCACAAGCTCTTCGGGGTGGTATTCAACAATACCAGAATAAGCGCTCATGTCGATATTCTCTAGCGATTCTGAGCGTGCTCCGCCAATGTGAATTTGCTCACTTTCTTTGATTAACTGTTGAAACTCTGCAATCGATTTCATTAAAGCCCCCTCAAAAACGATCTAACTCTGGATGCGGTAATTCACCGTGATGCACGTGCATATTACCCAACTCTGCACAACGATGCAGCTCTGGTACTGCTTTGCCCGGATTGAGTAGTGACTGTGGATCAAACACTGCTTTTATTTGGTGAAAAACCTCAATCTCTGCAGCACTGTATTGTACACACATGGCGTCTAATTTTTCAATACCAACGCCGTGCTCTCCTGTAATCGAGCCGCCCACAGCAACGCAATGCTTGAGAATGTCCATGCCAAAAGCTTCTGCTTTATCGATCTCACCTGGCTTGCCAGCATTATAAAGAATCAATGGATGAAGGTTGCCATCACCGGCGTGAAAAACATTAGCAACACGGAGCTGATAATGTTCTGATAATTCGTTAATTTTCTCCAATACGCCAGCCAAATGACGCTTTGGAATTGTGCCGTCCATACAATAATAATCTGGCGCAAGTCTTCCTACCGCAGGGAAGGCTGATTTACGCCCTTTCCACAACAATAAGCGCTCTGCTTCATTCTCAGAAACTTTAATGGTTGAAGCGCCGGCAAGAATTTTCAACGCCGCCTCAAGCTCCGCTTCTACCGATTCCACTTCGCCGTCGAGCTCACACAACAATAACGCCTCCGCGTCTAACGGATAACCAGCATGTGCAAAGGCCTCAGAAGCCTCAATAGCAAATTTATCCATCATCTCTAAACCTGCTGGAACAATGCCAGCCTTGATGATATCCGCCACAGCATTGGCGCATTCTCTGACTGTGTCAAAACTTGCCATCACCAGTTTTGCAAGCGCTGGTTTTCTGGTGAGTTTGACGGTAATTTCAGTAATAACACCGAGTAGTCCCTCAGAACCGTTCATCAGGGCTAACAAACCCAAACCCTCGTCACTACGGCTCAAAATCAACTCTTCGCCATCCATTGTGAGCATTTTGATCGCCTCAACATTATGCACGGTTAAGCCGTATTTAAGACAGTGCACACCACCAGAATTTTCAGCAACATTACCGCCAATGGTGCATGCGATTTGCGAAGATGGGTCCGGCGCATAATACAAACCGTGCTCGGCAACCGCCTCACTAATCGCTAAATTTCGAACGCCTGGCTCAACAACGGCCAATTGCTTTTCGACATCAATCGATAAAATTTGAGTCATTTTTGACAACCCAAGTACCACACAGCCTTCAAGCGGTGTCGCACCACCTGAAAGGCCTGTGCCAGCACCACGAGTCACTACCGGTGTTTTTGTTCTTCGACAAATTTTGAGTACAGCTTTGACTTGTTCAACACTTTTAGGCAGCGCCACAGCCATTGGTTTTTGTTTGTAAACACTGAGTCCATCACACTCAAAAGCGCGAGTATTCTCACTGCCGTAAATGACGCTACCCTTGGGTAAGGCATGGGATAACTGACTACTGACTGACATGAGGGTCATTATCCAGTGATTTGAATTCACGTTGTGATTTAAATTCACGTTGTGATTTAAATTCACGCTGCTATGAATTTTTTTACAACCGCCAAAATTCAAATGTAAGATAATACGCGCCAGTACTTAACTGTCTTCTTTTTTTAATCATCCAAAAAAACATATCATGCAATCATTTAATCCACCTGTAAGAACACTCATGGGTCCTGGTCCATCAAATGTTCACCCTAGAATTCTTAGCGCAATGGCTAGACCAACTATTGGTCACCTAGATCCTGCCTTTGTTAGCATGATGGACGAAGTTAAAGAAATGCTGAAAATTGCGTTCAAAACTGAAAATGACTTAACAATGCCTGTGTCTGCACCAGGTTCTGCAGGTATGGAAGCATGTTTTGCAAACTTAGTTGAGCCAGGAGATAAAGTCATCGTTTGTAGTAACGGTGTTTTCGGTGGCCGGATGAAAGAAAATGTTATTCGTTTTGGCGGTGTAGCTGTCATGGTCGAAGACGACTGGGGCACAGCCGTTAGTGCTGACAAACTAGAGCAAACACTAAACGAAAACAAAGATGCAAAAATCGTTGCTTTTGTTCACGCTGAAACTTCAACAGGCGCTATGTCTGATGCTAAAAAACTTTGTCAGATTGCACACAAACACGACTGCCTTACAATTGTTGACGCGGTAACATCACTTGCAGGCTCTGAGCTGCGTGTTGATGAATGGGAAATTGATGCCATTTATTCTGGCTCTCAAAAATGTCTTTCAGCCATGCCGGGTATTTCACCAATCAGCATGGGCGATCGCGCAATTCACAAATTGAGTAACAGAGCGACACCTGTTGCAAGTTGGTTCCTTGACATCAACTTGGTTATGGGCTACTGGGGCGAAGGCGCCAAACGCACATACCACCACACAGCACCTGTTAATACTCTTTATGGTTTGCACGAGTCTCTTGTGATGATGTGTGAAGAAGGTGTTGAGAATGCATGGGCAAGACATCAAACAAACCACGAATTCCTTAGAGATGGTCTTGAGGCTATGGGTATGAACTACCTTGTGAAGAAAGAAGATCGCTTACCGCAATTGAACAGTGTTTTCATTCCTGAAGGCGTTGATGAGGCAGCAGTTAGAACAACTCTTTTGAATGACTACAACCTAGAAATTGGCGCAGGTCTTGGCACATTAGCAGGGAAAGTATGGCGCATCGGCTTGATGGGTCACACTTCTAGAAAAGAAAACATTACACTTTGTTTAGCGGCTTTGAAAGACGTTCTTTAAGCAACAAGCGTAAGACATAAAAAAAGCGACCCGAAGGTCGCTTTTTTTTGTGCCTAATAATTATTTAATCAATAATTTTAGCCAGCAATTCTTCTTCCGTTTCAACACGCTCAGGATCAGGCAAACAGCAATCTACCGGGCAGACTTCCACGCACTGTGGTGTGTCAAAATGACCAACACACTCTGTGCATTTATCGCCATCGATTTCATAAATTTCATCACCCATATAAATGGCTTCATTGGGGCATTCTGGCTCACATACATCGCAATTGATGCATTCATCGGTAATTAATAATGACATAGTCTATTCAGCCTAATAAAATCTAATTAATACAACTGCTATAGCTGCACTTTCCTCATTCCTGAGGCTGCATATTTTAACTTATCAGAGCGAATATATTAATGATTTTGGGTATCATTAATGGTTTTTATTTCAGGGTTATTCATGAGAGTTCTACTGCTTACATTTTCACTTCTTCTGTCTTCGCTCTCATTTGCCGCTCAAGACGAGGGAGTTTTTGCCCATATTCAAACCAATAAAGGTGAAATTGTTGTTGCGCTTGCCTACGAACAGGCACCGTTAACAGTCATTAACTTTGTCTCCCTTGCAGAAGGCACCAAAGTCAGCAATAAAGACCTGGGCGTACCCTTTTACGATGGTGTTGTTTTCCATCGAGTGATTGATAATTTCATGATTCAAAGTGGCGACCCTCAAGGCACAGGAAGGGGTGGCCCTGGCTACAAGTTTATCGATGAATTCAGTGATTTAAAACACGATAAGCCTGGTGTTTTATCGATGGCCAATTCTGGCCCTACCACTAACGGCTCTCAGTTTTTCATCACTCACATAGCAACACCTTGGTTAGATGGAAAACACAGTGTTTTTGGCTCCGTTATTGAAGGCATAGATGTTGTTAACTCTATTGAGCAAGGCGATGTCATTGAGCGTATTACAATTCAAAGAGTGGGCGAGAATGCAAATAACTTTACTACCGGAGAAGGGGCTTTTAACGCCGCACTTGCACTCAAATCTCTTGAGTTGGATGCAGCACAAGAAAAGCAAAACCAGGCTTTTAAAGAGCTTGTTGCAACAACCTTTCCAAGTGCTCAAAAAAATGACTTGGGTTATTTTTCTATTACAACTCAAGCGGGCACTGGAGAGGGAGTAAAAGCCGGCAACAACATCGCCATTGAACTCTCAATTGAACTGATTGACGGTACAGTTCTTCAACCACCAGGCGAACCCGTTCGATTCAGATTGGGCGGTGGTGAAATGTTAGGCGTTATTGACACCACCGCCCTCAATATGGCGATTGGCGAAATGCGACTTGCTATCACCACTTATCAACAAGCATTTGGGAATAGAGATATGGGCATCCCTACAGACTCCATCTTAGTCTTCAAATTGAAGCGACTTTCGAGCGGAGAATAAACACCCATGTTTCTCGAACTGATTAACTTTTTAGCATCACTTGATACAGGCTTTAATGTTCTAAACTACTTAACTGTTAGGGCGGTTTTCTCGATGATGAGCGCCTTGTTGATTAGTCTATTTCTTGGCAAGTTTATCATTGCCAAGTTACAGCATTACCAAATAGGACAAGTAATTAGAGGGGACGGCCCAGAAACTCATCACGCCAAAGCTGGCACGCCAACAATGGGCGGAGTTTTAATATTATTCTCCTTTGTTGTCAGTATGATTGTCTGGGGCGACTGGCATAATAACTATTTATGGATTGTGCTTTTCACTGCATTTTCCTTTGGCGGTATTGGTTTTATTGATGACTACCTTAAGTTAAAACACCAGTCATCGGATGGGCTTAGCAGCAAAAAAAAACTGATCTTTCAATCTATTGCCGCAATTATGATCGGCGCTTTCCTGCTTTACAACGCCGAGAGCCCTATTGACACTCAACTGTTTATCCCTTTTTTCAAAGGTGCCGGCTTTGAGTTGGGTGTTGTTGGTTTTTTAATTTTGAGTTACTTTGTCATTGTTGGCAGTTCAAACGCCGTCAACCTCACCGACGGGCTTGATGGGCTTGCCGTCATGCCAGTGATTTTAATCAGTGGTGCCTTGGCTATTTTTGCCTATATTGGTGGCAACTATAACTTTTCTAACTATCTTAATATGCCATTCATGCCTGGCACTGGTGAGTTGTTTGTAGTTTGTGCGGCCTTGATTGGGGCTGGCTTTGGTTTTTTGTGGTTCAACACTTATCCAGCCGAAATCTTCATGGGCGATGTTGGTTCACTTGCTCTCGGCGCTATTTTAGCGGTCGTTGCCATTATCGTTCGCCAAGAAATATTGTTTTTCCTAATGGGGGGTGTTTTTGTTGCCGAAACCCTTTCGGTCATCCTCCAAGTTGGCTATTACAAACGCACCAAAAAACGGCTATTCTTAATGGCGCCATTGCATCATCACTTTGAAAAGATGGGGTTATCAGAGCCCAAGATTATAGTGCGCTTCTGGATGATCACCTTAATTCTTATTCTTATTAGTTTGGCAAGCATTAAGATCCGTTAATAACCATAGTAAAATGCTCGACTTATGAATACATTAGACAAATGGGACAACCGCTACTTATCGCTCGCGAAAGAAGTTGCTACTTGGTCCAAAGACCCATCAACTCAAGTAGGTGCGGTGACTGTTGGCGCTAAGAAAGAAGTGCTATCACAGGGCTTTAACGGCTTTCCAAGAGGGATTAAGGATACGGACGAGCGCTACAATCACCGAGAAACCAAGTATAAATTTGTTGTGCACGCTGAAATGAACGCTATTTATAACGCCACCTATTCGGGCACTTCGCTTGACGGTGCGACGCTCTACATATACGGCCTTCCTATTTGCTCGGAATGCGCGAAAGGTATTATTCAAGTGGGTATAAAAAAAGTTGTTATTGAAAAATCCAAAGAACTTGATAACTGGAATGAAAGCTTAAGACTCTCACAAGAAATGTTTTCTGAGGCCGGCGTTAAATTAATTATTAAAGGCGAAGACTAGTCAATGAGCGAAGTATCCAAACGTCGCACTTTTGCGATTATCTCCCACCCTGACGCCGGCAAAACTACCGTTACTGAAAAGCTACTACTCTACGCCGGTGCGATTAAGTCCGCTGGTAGTGTTAAAGCCAGAAAAGCCAGTACACACGCTACTTCAGACTGGATGGAAATGGAAAAAGAAAGAGGTATTTCCATTACCTCATCCATTATGCAGTTTTCTTATGACAACCATATTATCAACTTGCTTGATACCCCAGGTCATGAAGACTTCTCTGAGGACACTTACCGAACTTTAACGGCAGTCGACTCTGCACTAATGGTAATAGACGTTGCTAAGGGCGTGGAGCAACGCACGATTAAATTAATGGAAGTCTGCCGACTGCGTGACACGCCCATTTTAACGTTCATTAACAAACTTGACCGCGAAGGAAAAGAGCCAATTGATTTACTCGATGAAGTAGAGTCTGTGCTCAATATTGAATGTGCCCCAATTACCTGGCCAATCGGCATGGGTAAGCGTTTCAAGGGCGTTGTGCACTTATTGGAAGACAAAATCTACCTTTATGAGGCCGGAAAAAACTCAGAAATTGGTGAAAACACCATTATTGAAGGCATCAACAACCCAGAACTAGACAGCATTCTCGGCACTGAAATGGCCGAAGAAGTAAGAGAGGAAATCGAACTCATTGTTGGCACTAGCACGGCTTTTGATTTGGACGATTTTCTTGCAGGAAAACAAACCCCTGTATTTTTTGGCTCAGCTATTAGCAACTTCGGCATCCAAAACCTCCTAGATGGTTTTCTTGAGTACGCACCAACGCCTCAGTCTCGCGAGAGCGACGTTAGAGTGGTCAGCCCATATGAGGACAAGCTCACCGGCTTTGTCTTTAAAATTCAAGCAAATATGGACCCTAGGCACCACGATAGGCTGGCCTTTATGCGCATCGTTAGCGGCGAATACACGAAAGGCATGAAAGTACTTCAGGTTTCTACCGACAAACAAATAAAAATTGCCAATGCAGTTACTTTTATGTCGCGTGAAAGGAGTGCTGCTGACCACGCCCACGCTGGTGATGTCATTGGCATTCACAACCACGGTGGAATTAGTATTGGTGACACCTTTACCCAAGGTGAGAAACTCAACTTTCAAGGAATACCAAATTTCGCCCCGGAATTATTTCGTCGCGCTCAACTGAAAGACCCTCTCAAAGCAAAAGCGCTACAAAAAGGCTTAAATCAACTTTCTGAAGAAGGTGCGACACAAGTCTTTCGCCCCATTATTAATAGCTCTCAAATATTGGGTGCTGTCGGTATTCTGCAATTTGATGTGGTTGCTCACAGATTAAAGCATGAATACGGTGTTGATTGTCAATTTGAAGCAATTGCCGTTGCCACAGCACGTTGGGTTACAGGCAGTGATAAAGATATTGAGCAACTCAAAATAAAAGCGGGTAATAATGTCGCAATAGACAGTGCGGGGATGTTGTCTTATCTAGCACCAAGCATGGTTAACTTACAGTTGACGATGGAGCGTCATCCGAATCTTATATTCAGCGCCACTCGAGAACACTAAAGAATAGACAATAAAAAACCCGGTAAAAGCCGGGTTTTTTATTGTTAATTGATTAACCTACTAGTCATCCGAAACAATCGGCTTAACTACTTGAGCAATACAATGTTTTGTTAGATAGCCTGTATCTGTGCCGCTCTCATTTCTAACCACCGCATATTCAGCATTCGAACGTAAGATTTCACAAAGTACATTGTCAATCGTGTCACTCTCTTTAACAATAATATTGGTGCCCGCCTCACTCGGCTTGGCATCAATCATGACCGACTCTGCATGAAGCACGTGTGAACGGTTTACCTTCTTAACAAAGTTGGTTACGTAGTCATCCGCAGGGCTCATCAAGATTTCTTGAGGCGAGCCATGTTGAATGAGTTCGCCACCATTAAGAATGGCAATTTGGTCACCAATCTTAAGCGCTTCGTCCAGATCATGAGTAATAAAGATAACCGTTTTATGCAACTCACTTTGAAGCTCCAAAAGAAGGTCTTGCATATCGCTTCGAATGAGTGGATCCAGCGCACTGAAGGCCTCGTCCATCATTAAAATTTCAGTATCGCAAGTAAGTGCACGAGCCAAGCCTACACGTTGTTGCATACCGCCAGACAACTGCGAAGGATAGCGGTCTTCATAGCCATCCAAACCAACACGATCAATCCATCTCTGTGCTCGTTTCTCAGCCTCTTCGCCCTCAATACCTTGAAGGTGAATACCGTAGCAAACATTATCCATAACAGTCTTGTGTGGCAACAAAGCAAAGCTCTGGAAAACCATTGCCGTTTTTTGCTGCCTAAAGCGTCTTAATTGCTCAGGAGCCATCTGAATCACATCCTCACCACCAATCATAATTGAACCAGAAGTTGGCTCAATAAGACGGTTAATGTGGCGAATCAACGTTGACTTACCCGAGCCTGAAAGACCCATAATAACTTCAATGTTTTTATTCTTCAGATTAAGATTGATGTTACTCAGGCCGAGCACGTGTTTGTGCTCTTTAAGCAAGTCACCTTTACCCATGCCGTTCTCAACGTGCTTAAGCACCGTTTTGGCGTTCGGACCAAAAATCTTTGTCAGATTTGAGATTTTAACTTTAATATCTTGTGTCATAGTACGTCTCCACTACGGTGTTTTTGTATCCTGGTACCAAAGGCCTGTGACACTCTGTCAAAGACAATGGCCAAGGCAACAATGGCTAAACCATTAAGCATACCCATTGATAAGTACTGGTTTTGAACCGCTTGCAATACTGGCAAACCGAGACCGGCCACACCGATCATCGAAGCAATTACCACCATTGATAGCGCCATCATAATAGTCTGGTTCACACCAGCAAAAATATTTGGCAGTGCCAGTGGAATTTGCACACTCATTAAGCGCTGTTTATAACTTGCGCCAAACGCATCAGCGGCCTCCATCGCCTCTTTGTCTACAAGGCGAATTCCGAGGTTTGTCAGGCGAACAATTGGCGGCATCGCGTAAATACATACCGCAATCAAACCTGGCGCCTTACCGATACCGAGCAACATAACCACCGGAATCAAGTATACAAAAGATGGAATCGTTTGCATAATGTCCAAAATAGGCGTGATAACCGATTGCGCTCGATTGGACCTTGACATCCAAACGCCCATCGGTATACCTACAGCAAGACACATCATCGTCGCAACCGTTACCAAAGTAACGGTAGATAACATTGGCTCCCACATGCCAAATACACTAATCGCAAAAATACCCAACATAGAGCTAATGCTCACCTTGATGCTTCTCGAGCCCGCCCAAGCAAGGGCGCCAACAACCAACAAGAAAATTGGCCAAGGCATTGCAAGCAACAAATCTTCAAAGCCATCCAAGAATGCAAGAAGAGGTTCAAACATCCATTCGATAAAACCACCAAATTCACGAGTGAAGTCTCTAAAAGCACTGTCTACACAACCTCGTGAGTTCATCATCACATCGGCTGGGATGGATATCGCGTTATTGAGAAACAACCAAACATCGGAAGTTTCTATCGCACCTTGAATGCGCTCAGGAAATTCACCAACGAAGCTCGTCATCAAACCCGGATCAGATGACATAAACTCTACTGCCGATGAATCGTACACCGACTCAACCTCTTCAGCTAAAGCAGCAACACGATCTGACAAAGAATACTCAGCCCCTTCCGGAACGGCATTAACTGGCACCTCCGACTTAAACCTAACCTCAAGACGGCCAATTTTTGTATCGATCGTTCTTAGCGCTCTTTCACTAAGGTCGCCTAGATTGCTACTGGCAAATTGCGCTGATAATTGCTGAACCTTTTCCGCAAGAAGCGAGCCATTATCAATGAATGGCATGAGTTGTTGATCAATCGCACTGACTTCTGTTCTTAATGAAGCCTCTTTGAGGGCGTGAGCCAAAGCTTCAGGATTTGCTGTAAGTGATTCAAGTTTGGCGACCGCCTTATATCCATCAATCAAGTCAATCGCCTTGGAATGACTGGCAATGCCCAATTCATTAATGTTCTGAATTAGAACCTTCACCTCGTCAAAAGTGTTAATGCTAAATTCTTTTCCTTTAGAGCCAATCACATCGCCAAGCGCTTTTACTTGCTCAAAATGCGCAGTTACTTGTTCTGCGGTTGATAACTGATCAACGTTGAGCTTGAGTGCGTCTACCTGGGCATTCAGGCCATCAATCTGAGTGATAACGTCTTGTTTAAAGACGCCACTTAGTGATTCCGCTTTATTTTGAAATGAGTCCGACAGGCTATTTACACGGTCGATTAAATCGGCTGCACCCTCTTGAGATTTGATAAGTGGAACTTGCTCTACAAGTTCTTTTAATGTAGTCGAGACACCATCGAATGATTCCACCAAACCAGAATAAGACTGGGTAGAATTTAGAGATTGCTGTAAGCTCTCAATTGTGTTTGAATAATGATCAAACGCTGCGGTTGATGTTGATTCATAATTGGCACTAAGAGCTTCCATTTTGCTCGTTAATGCACTTGATAGGGACTCTACCGACGCTAACAATTGCTCTGAATTGTTAATCTGTGCTAGTGGATTGGAGTCTCCTGAGAATTCTTTTAATGTACCGGCTTTTTCTTCAGCGCGGTCAACCAAAACGCGAGCTCGCTCTGTTATGGTTACCAATTGTGAGTAGTCAGTCGCCTCAGCAACTTGTAGCGTTAATTCATCCGAACGTGCCAACATTCTTTGGATAAAATCCAAATCTTTGTTGTCCATTCTAAGGCCAGCAATGTCAGCTGCATTAGGCAAGCACTCTAGTATGTCTTGCTTTGGTATGGGTCTAATCGCCATGTATTACTCCAGTTATCTATAAAAAATTGCCCGCATCCATGTTGACTGCGGGCAATTGATATTTCTTTGTAAGACTACTCTAAATTATAGAGCTGCCTTAACTGCTGCTGCAACATCAGCACTTACCCAAGCTTCCCAAATATCACTATTTGCAAGGAAGTGAGCAGCGGCGTCTGCACCAGTAGCTGAGTTTTCGTCCATCCAAACTAGTTCAGCGTTAAGAGCTGCACCAGGCATAACACGAGCACTGAAGTAATCTACAACTTCTGGACCACCGTATCTGTGAAGGTTGTCACTGATTACAGTAGCTACACGTGAGTGAATCCATGCAGATGGTTGTGGATCAGCACATTCTGCCAACGCAATACAACCGATCCATGCATCATCACCAGCGTATGGAAGATCCCAAGGAACTTGTTGCATGTCAAACTTACCAACCAATGCAGTTGGGTTCCAGTAGTAACCGAACCAGCCTTCGCCTTGCTCAGCTGCTTTAGCAATTGAACCGTCAAGACCAGCAGCAGAACCTGGATCAACCAGCTCCCAACCTAGGTCAGCCATACCGTAAGCTCTAAATAAGTTGTTGTTCACTAACTGACAACCCCAACCTGCTGGGCAACCATGGAACTTGCCGCCAAATAAATCAGGGCGAGCTAGAACTGCTGCAACAGAAGTTAGTTCAGGATTAGCATCCAATGTGTGTGGAAGGACAAACCAGCCTTCACCAACGCCCGTAATTGGCGCCGCAGTACCAAGATGCAATCTACCCGCATCAACTGCAGAGTCAAGCAAATCAGATACAGCGTTAGCCCATAACTCTGGCGCTACGTCTGGTGAACCTTTTTCGTTCATTGAAGTAAATGTAGGCATTGTTGCACCAGCAACAAGCTCCACTTCACAACCCATCGCTGTCAAAACTGCTGCATCGACATTAGCAAGCATTGAGGCCGAAGCCCAGTTCATGTCAGATATAGTAACCTTACCACACGAAGCTGCGTTAGCAGTTGTGCTAAGTAACAATGCACCCGCTAGGGCACCCGCTACTTTAGTTGTTAATCGTACGTTCATACGTTTCTCTCCTTAGTTTTTTAAAAAAATCACTCAGAGTGAATGCCAAATAAACATTCAAACCGAAAGGCAATTATAGCAAACCAAAATATTAGGTAAAGCTCTTTTTAATTAAATTGTTGATGAGTTAAAAGAAAATCATTAAATTTTTGAAAAGAACTTTTGAATCTTTTGTTCTTTAAAAGAAAGTTATCAATTTATGGATATTTAAACTCTCGAAAACTCCTATTAACAAAGCGCTCTCTTGAACATCCAACTTTTCACCGCGAAAGGGGTTTAATGACTTAAAAATAGCAATCTATTGGGAAAATCGATTTACATAATCATCATTTTTCGTCGGAAAAACGATCAAAAACTAAGCACTAAGTGCCTTTCTGCACCTTAAGAAGAGAAAAGAAATTTAATATTAATAAAGTTAGTCTATGCTGAGGTAAAAAATCCATCAAAAAAATCAAGAGAATTTTCTATTCGCTGGCTTCGCCCTGCTCTTCAGACTCATCATCGTCATCGGATTCAGCAATTTTAGCTATAGAGACCAGTTGCTCATTCTCTGCAATGTTGATTAGCGTCACACCTTGGGTGTTTCGGCCAATAATAGAAACATCAACAGCGCGCGCCCTAACCAAAGTGCCTTTATTCGAAATAAGCATCATTTCGTCTTCGTCGGTCACTTGAATAGCGCCAACCACTTTGCCGTTACGATCCGACGTTTTAATCGAAATAACACCTGAGCCGCCACGAGCTTGAGAGCGATACTCTTCTAACTCGGTACGCTTACCGTAGCCTTTCTCGGTAGCTGTCAAAATAGGATCGGAAGACTCTGCGACAATAAGTGAGACAACTTTATCGCCTTTAGCGAGTTTAATACCACGAACACCAATAGCAGTACGTCCCACTGCTCGAACATCAGCCTCTTTAAATCGAATCGATTTGCCCTCAGATGAGAATAACAAGATATCGTGCTCACCCGCGGTGATTTCAACACCCACCAATTTGTCTTCATCACGCAGTTCGATAGCAATAATGCCGCCTTTTCTTGGGCGAGAGAAGTTGCTTAGCGATGTTTTCTTACAAGTACCAGAGCTGGTGACCATAAAGACAAACTGATCCTCTGTAAATTCTTTAACTGGCAGAATAGCGTTAATCACCTCTTCTTTTTCAAGTGGCAGTAAATTAACAATCGGCTTGCCTCTAGCGGTACGAGACGCCATTGGTAATTCGTAAACCTTCAACCAATGCACTTTGCCGGTTGAAGAAAAACACAACACAGTATCGTGTGAATTGGCAACAAATAAATGATCAACAAAATCTTCATCCTTCATTTTCGTTGCCGCTTTGCCTTTACCACCACGGCGCTGCGCCTGATAATCACTCAATGACTGCGCTTTAACATAACCCCCGTGAGAAAGAGTGACAACGCGCTCTTCTTGAGCGATCAAATCTTCAAGGGTAAGATCAATCTTATGCTCAATAATTTCGGTCATTCTCGCCGAGCCATAATTCTCGCGAATCTCGCCAAGTTCGTCACGAATCACTTGCATTAGTAAATCAGGATTTTGTAAGATATCTAAAAGCGCTTTAATTTGCTCTAATAGTTCGTTAAATTCATTAAAAATCTTGTCTTTTTCAAGACCGGTCAATCGGTGGAGCTTTAAGTCAAGAATAGCTTGAGCTTGTTTTTCTGACAACTGGTAATCGCCATTTTTCTGTAAACCCAATTCTGGAATCAAATCCTGTGGCTTGAATTGTGCCATGTCACGTTCGCCAATCAGCTCTTGAATCACGGAACCATTCCATGTTTTAGCCGCCAAACTTACGCGAGCATCGGCTGGGTTCGGAGCCGCCTTAATAAGCTCGATGATTTCATCAATATTATGCAGCGCAACTGACAAACCCTCTAAAAGGTGTGCGCGATCTTTGGCTTTATTAAGCTCATAAATCGAACGACGAGTAACGACTTCACGACGGTGAGCAATAAAGGCGCTCAAAATCGATTTGAGATTCATTAATTTTGGCATGCCACCATCAATGGCCACCATATTAATACCGAAAACTGTTTGCATCTCTGTCAGCTTGTAGAGATTATTAAGCATTACTTCTGGCACTTCACCGCGACGCAACTCAATGACCATGCGCATACCGTCTTTATCGGACTCATCTCTAAGACCGGTAATGCCGTCAATTTTCTTGTCTTTAACCAATTCCGCAATTTTACCAATCAGTCTGGCTTTGTTCACTTGATATGGTAGTTCGGTAACCACAATACTTTGCTTGTCTTCACCCTCAACATGAGAGCGTGAACGCATGTAAATTTTGCCCTTACCTGTCTCGTAAGCTTCACGAATACCAGAGGCACCATTAATAATACCGGCTGTTGGGAAATCAGGCCCTGGCATGATTTCTAATAATTCGTCAACGGTGATGTCGTCGTTATCAATAACACGCAAACAAGCATCAATCACTTCCGTTAAGTTGTGCGGCGGAATATTGGTCGCCATACCTACCGCAATACCCGATGAGCCATTGGCTAATAAGTTGGGTACTCGAGTCGGCAAAACCGACGGCTCACTTTCTGAGCCATCGTAGTTATCAATAAAGTCTACCGTGTCTTTATCGAGGTCTTTGAGTAGCTCGTGAGAGAGTTTGGCCATACGAATTTCTGTGTACCGCATAGCGGCTGCGCTATCGCCGTCAACAGAACCGAAGTTACCTTGACCATCAACAAGGATATTACGCATTGAAAATGGCTGCGCCATACGTACAATAGTGTCGTAAACAGCGGTGTCGCCGTGCGGGTGATATTTACCAATAACGTCACCAACAATACGGGCGGATTTTTTGTAAGATTTGTTGTAATCATTACCAAGCACCTCCATAGCAAAAAGAACGCGTCGGTGGACCGGTTTTAAACCATCTCTAACATCGGGTAAAGCGCGCCCTACAATAACACTCATGGCGTATTCCAAATAGGAATCGCGCATTTCGTCTTCGATGGTTACAATGGGGAATTTTGGCTCGAAATACTCAGGGGAATCGACGTTGTCAGACATACAAAAAAACCGTAAAGAAAGCTAGATTTTATTGTACCCTAGATGGGTAAAAAACACAGCTAAAATCGTCTGATATTGTGTAGAAAAATACCCTTATTTATTGCGCTTTTTGACAGACTTTGCCAGAGTGCGCAGTAGTGCTTCAGTATCGTCCCAACCAAGACAACTGTCGGTGATACTAACACCGTATTCAAGCGAAGCCAATGGGCCCACTTTTTGATTTCCTTCATTAAGATGTGACTCAATCATAACGCCAAAAACCTTTTCAGAGCCCGATTCAATTTGTCCGGCAATCTCAGCGCCAACTTTGATTTGATTCTTAAATTGTTTTTCAGAATTCGCGTGAGAGAAATCTACCATCACTTTTTCAATCAAATTTTTGTTTTTCAATGACTCGCAAGTGCTTTCAACGTGACTCTGTGAGTAATTAGGGCCGTCATGACCACCTCTAAGGATGATATGGGCCGTCTCATTGCCTGAAGTGGTAAAGTGACTAATACCGCCTTTTTTGTTGACTGAGAGCAGGTGATGAGGACTGTTGGCCGAAGTAATCGCATCAATTGCAACCGTTAACGAACCACCAGTGCCATTTTTAAAGCCTACCGGGCACGATAACGCTGACGCCAATTCACGGTGTGATTGACTTTCTGTTGTACGTGCACCGATTGCACCCCAAGAAATTAGGTCTGACAAATATTGTGGCGTTAGGATATCCAAATACTCAACACCCGCTGGCATGCCCATTTCAGCTAAATCTGAAAGCAAATGCCTAGCACTAGAAAGACCTTGGTCAATATCAAAACTCTCATCTAAATACGGATCGTTAATTAGGCCTTTCCAGCCAACGGTTGTACGTGGCTTTTCAAAATAAACACGCATCACGATAAATAGATCTTCTTCTAGCTCAGATTTTAATGCCGATAGCTTTTCAGCGTATTCACGAGCCGCCTTAGTGTCATGAATTGAGCATGGACCCACCAACACCATTAAACGTTTATCTTCACCAAAGAGTATGTCTTTAATAACTTGTCTTGCATGATAAACACCTTGCGAAGCTTGCTCCGACAATGGATACTTGCTTATTAATGTGTTAGGCGCAACCATAGGGGCGCTAGACGTAATACGGATATTATCAGTTAAGTACTTCATAGGGGTTATTTTTGGTTTTTGATTAAAGCGTAAGCAGAATGATTGTGAATTGACTCAAAGTTTTCAGACTCTAAGCAGTAAAAATTAATTTTATCGTTATTGTTAAGCTCAACAGCAATGTCGCGGACCAAATCCTCAACAAATGCAGGATTGTCATAGGCCCTTTCAGTCACTATCTTTTCGTCTTCACGCTTAAGAATAGCGTACAGCTCGCAAGAGGCTTTTTGCTCAGCCAGATCGATCAAATCTTCCAGTGCCAATTCTGCGCCTTTTGTTGCTATTGCTTCGATAGTAATGTGCGATCTTTGGTTATGTGCACCATACTTTGAAATACTCTTAGAGCACGGGCAGAGACTTGTCACCGGCACCACAACTTTCATAGAAACCTCAGCCTGACCTTTAATTAACTTACCATTAATCGTCACCTGGTAGTCCATTAAGCTTTCAACACCTGACGAAGGTGCTGATTTTTTCCTAAAAAATGGAAATTCAACACTGATATGGGCGCTATCTGAATTAAGTCTCTCAGCCACCCTGCTAACCAACTCAACAAAACTCTGGGCAGTAAACAAGCATTCCTGTTCGTTCAAAATCTCAATAAAGCGGGACATGTGCGTGCCTTTAACATTGGCCGGCAAGCTCACAGTCATGGTGAAATTACCCACCGACGGGCAAGACTCACCCGCACGATTGACAAAAGTAATAGGATGGGAGATGTCCTTGATACCGACTTCGTTAATAACGATATTTCGAATATCCGCAGTGTTTTGTGTATCAGGCAAGTTATGGCTTTTCATAATGTTTTTATTGTGAGTAAGTGACTGCTGATCTGGCTGTTTCCCAAACGGTAACTTCTTTGACTGTAACGTCTTTTGTATTAATCAAAAGCGCAACCTCATCAAATATATATTTTGCAATATTTTCAGCGGTAGGATTAAGAACGTCAAACGGTGGGATTTCATTTAGATATTGGTGATCAAGTCTTTTAGCAACAGACTTGGTCTGATTCTTTATTTCTCGAAAGTCAATGGCGATTCCCATATCGTTCAGAACTTCTGAACACACCGACACCTCAACACCCCAATTATGACCATGGAGTCTTGAACAATTACCGGGATAGTTGCGCAAAGAATGCGCAGATGCGAAATCTGTTACAATTTTTAGGACGAACATTTTCGGAAAAATTGTTAAAAATGAAAGATTATACCCGTTTGATCCTAAAAATTACACTTACAATCAGTGGGCAATTACTCGCTAGCCTCAAGGCCAACAACATTCTGATAACCCTTAGGCAGCATATTACCGCGACGAGCTCTGTGGCCAATGTAATTGGTTAAATCTAGGAACTTGATACTAAGGTGTTGCTTGCCAGAATAGACTTTTAACTTTTGCTCTTCAGTGATAACGCACAGGCCAACCACAAACTCCTCTCGGGCCTTTAAATCTTTGGTTGGAATTTGAATCAATTTATTGCCCTTTCCTTTTGAAAGTTGTGGCAATTCTGACACTGGAAATACCAGTAATCGTCCACGATTAGTAGCAACACAGACAAATTGAGACTCCAAGTCTTGAACAAAGACTATACCCATCACCGCCGACTCTTTAGGCAAAGTAATGGCGTTTTTTCCAGATTTGGTTTTTGAGCTTAAGTCACCAAGGGTAGCAATAAAACCATAGCCCGCATCGGAAGCCAGCATGATAAGTTGTGACTCTTCCCCCATCACAACATCCCTAAACTCAGCACCCAATGGTGGGGCCAGTCTGCCAGTTAAAGGCTCGCCTTGTCCTCGTGCACTCGGCAAACTATTGGCTGAGAGCGAATAAGCGCGACCAGTTGAATCCATGAAAAAGGCCAATTTGTTGCTTTTCCCTTTTGCGCTCTTCAGGAAAGTATCACCCGATTTGTAGTTAAGCGATGCAGGGTCAATATCATGGCCCTTTGCCGCCCTAACCCAACCCTTCTCACTGAGCACAACAGTGACATTTTCTGCAGGAGTTAAATCATCTTCGCTAAAGGCTTGAGCCGATGTGATGTCTTGAATAATTTGACAGCGACGCTGATCGCCAAACTCTTCAACAATTGCTTGCAATTCTTTCTTAATAAAGGTTTTTAGGCGAGTGTCGCTAGACAGTATCAACTCAAGGGTTTTTCGCTCTTTGCCAAGCGCATCCTCTTCACTCTTTATTTTTCCTTCTTCCAGTTTTGCCAAATGGCGTAACTTCAATTCAAGAATGGCTTCGGCTTGAATCTCGCTGAGTGTAAAGTGCTTCATTAGCACCGGTTTTGGTTTATCCTGCGCACGAATAATAGCGATTACTTCATCGATATTCAGATAGGCAATCAACAAGCCCTCAAGAATGTGCAATCGATCAAGGATTTTACCCAGTCGACACTCTAATCGATTGACAACAACCTGTGTTCTAAATTGCAGCCACTCCTTAAGCATTGGCACCAAAGCCTTCACTTGCGGCTTGCCATCAAGGCCAATCACGTTCATATTGACGCGATAATTTTTCTCAAGGTCTGTTGTCGCATATAAATGCAACATCAGCTGCTCGGTATCCACCCTATTAGAGCGCGGCACAATAACAATACGCGTTGGGTTCTCATGATCGGACTCGTCACGAATATCATCCACCAAAGGCAGCTTTTTATCCCGCATTTGACTGGCAATTTGGGTAATTACCTTAGCGCCAGATGTTTGATAAGGCAGTGCCTCAATAACAATTTCACCGTCCTCTTTAACGTATCTTGCGCGCATTTTCACCGAGCCATGGCCAGTTTCATACATTGAGCGCAACTCTTTGGCCGAGCTAACAATATAAGCACTCGTTGGATAGTCTGGCGCTGGAATAATCTCGAGTAAAGCATCGAGATCTGTTGAAGGCTTTTCTAGTAATTTAATACAAGCCGACATTACCTCAGTCAAATTATGTGGCGGCACGTCGGTAGCCATACCCACCGCAATTCCTGACGTACCGTTGAGTAATAAATTGGGCACCTGAGCTGGTAGTTGCTTCGGTTCTTGCAGGGAGCCATCAAAATTATCCGCCCAAGTAACCGTCCCTTGATTGATTTCACTAAGCAAGAGGTCCGCATAAGGGGATAACTTGGATTCCGTGTAACGCATTGCCGCAAAAGACTTAGGATCGTCCGGTGCGCCCCAGTTACCTTGGCCATCAATAAATGGATAACGATAGGAAAATGGCTGCGCCATCAGTACCATCGCCTCATAACAAGCGCTGTCACCATGCGGGTGGAACTTACCCAACACGTCACCGACGGTTCTTGCTGATTTTTTGAATTTTGCAGTAGACTTTAAGCCCAATTCACTCATCGCATAAATAATACGACGCTGAACCGGTTTTAGACCATCGCCAATAAACGGCAGTGCGCGGTCAAGAATGACATACATCGAATAGTCAAGATAGGCACGCTCACTAAACTCTCCTACACTTTGCTGCTCAAGGCCAATTTGGCTCATTCGTTCCTTTATCTGCTAATTGATTTTGCACGAGGGTACGTGCGGTTTGTGCTATTTTAATTCAACTGGGCGTCTCATTAAGATAATTTAAGATTGTTGTAAATAGATTTTAAAGTTGGGCCTGAGGAGGGGTAATAAATTTAACCGTTTTTAAGCTGCTGATGTAGCACCCTTCTTCAATATGAAAAAATGGTAAAAATACTCAGAATAGAATCACATGGTATTTTGAGAAAGCTCAATTTATCAGCCAATTGGTGAGGTCATTTTACGACCACCCAAGCAATGCAAGTGAATATGAAAAACAACTTGTCCGCCATCTGCATTGCAATTCATTACCAGTCGATAGCCACTCTCGGCGAAACCACGCTCTTTGGCAATCCTTGTTGCTGTAAGGCTTAACTCTCCCATTAATTCAGCGTTATCTGCATCATTTGGTGTTGAGATATGCTCTTTCGGAATCACCAAAAAATGCTCGGGAGCTAGGGCATTAATATCCTTAAATGCCAAAACCCTATCATCCTCATAGAGTTTTTCTGCAGGAATATCGCCTGCAATAATTTTACAAAATAAACAATCAGTCATTCTTTTTTCCTAAATTTCAACAAATAAATCAGCATAAATACCGTCTTATTATATCTCGCCTGCTGACACATATTCCTCAAAAACAAGAGTTAGTTTCTTGGATAAAGCGTTTCCGTGTGACCATCAACAGCTAAGATTTGGCCAGAAATATGTTTGCCAAAATCTGACGCTAAAAAGCAAATAGAATGTGAAATTTCCTCTGGATCGACAAAGCACTGCATTGATGTACCAATTGCATACATTCTACGCACCTCTTCTGGCTCAATATTATCAGCTAGCGCGTGCGCACTAATCACCCTCTCCATACGGTCACCATTAACATTTCCCGGAACAATGCCATTGACTCAAATATTATCAGGGCCGAGCTCCATTGCCAAAGTCTTGGTAAAACCTGTGACTGCCCATTTAGCTGCCGCATAAGGTGTGCGATTTGGGAAGCCAAGAATTCCCGCGCCCGAAATTAGATTAATAATCACCTCACTTTGTTGTTTTTTAAAGATTGGCACCACTCATCTTACGCAATAGAACTGCGCATTAATGCCAACAGCCATACAACTGTCCCACTCATCATCACTGATTTCTTCAACGGATTTTGTTGGTCCACTGATACCAGCATTATTGACCAAAATATCGAGACCACTTGGCAAAATTTCCTCAAAATTGGGTCCAGATTGCTGGATTTAGAGACATCACAAACGAAGGTTATAATCCCTTCTGGCAGCGTTTTTAAGGAGGTTTCATCAATATCACAGGTAAAAACTTTGGCGCCAATATTGTGCATTGCTATCGCTGTCGCCCTACCCATGCCATCACCGCCTGCGGTGATGAAAACTCTTTTACCTTCCAATGAAATATTCATTTCAATCCCCCAATCAAAACCATAAAGTTGGGATTATAAAACAATTAGTTATTCCCAGAAAAGAACTTCTGCCCCAACAAACCCGCAATGATGAGAGTAATACCAAGTACTGTAGAGGGCATGATGACCTCACCCAGAACAAAATACAGCACCACCAAAGATAAAAACGGCGTAACAAAAGCTAAGCTAGTCACTCTTGACACTGTTGAAGAGCGACTCAAGGCGGACTGCCATAAGACAAAAGTAATGCCCATTTCAAACAAGCCAATATAGGCGGCACCAAGCAGGCCATTGATACTAGGTAATTCGAATGTGGATCCTAGAAAAACAGCCAATACGACAAATGGCAAACTGAATAAAAATATCAAGAAAAGACTGACAACAATATCGTTGCTTTTCTTTGTATTGAACAACCAAAATAACGCCCAAATGACGGTCGTTGATAATGCCAGAATAACACCTAGAGTATTGCTAAACTCAAGCGCAAACAGGTTGCCTTTAGTGGCAATGATAAGCACACCAACATAACTAACAACAACCCCAAGAAAAGCCTTAAATCTCATCTTTTGTTTAAGGATGGGAATGGATAACAACACCATCATCACTACCCAAGAGTAATTGATTGCCATGGCCTCTTGCGCGCTCAATAAGTCATAAGCCTCAAAAAGAAAAATATAGTAAAGACAAGGATTGAGTAGAGACAAAGGAATAAGTCTTGCCATTGCTGCTTTTGGGTATTGGCGAAGCAAATGCAGTTTTTGCTGCAGCAGAATAATAACAAAAAGCGCTGCAATTGAAAACAGTGTGGCATAAAAAACCAATTGTATTGGCGATAGATATGCCAGTGATAATTTAAAGGCAGAAGCAACCGTTGACCAAAAAAATATAGCGATAGCGGCAAACCAGTAAGCTTGATTTTGATTACTTATTGAACGAAACATTGTGTGCTAAACCCTTACTTATAATTCAAGCCAAACAAAGGCCTTAAATAATTAACCCTTTTAATAATTAACTCATAGCTCAACCAACTAAACAACAGCGTAGCAACCGCAATAATTCTAAGCCAATCAATGTCGTATCGTCGCGAATCAACTGCCATCATTAATCCCTAACAAACTTGATAAAGGCATAGTTGACAACTGGCGCCCTCTTTAAGGTTGTATTCTGTAAAGTACTGCTCAATTCGTCGCCACTTACCAAGTTCTGCAAGTTTGCCAATAACCTCAGCGTAAGGGGCGGAATCCCACTCTTGCTCTCTAACAGTAAAACTTATATAGCCACCCGTTTTGGTAGTTCGCACCATCTCTCTAAGGGTATCCGGGCCCACATGACCACAGGTAAAAGTACCGGCGCAAACTATGGCGTCAAAACTATTGTCCTTAAATACAAAATCTTTAGTGAGGTCAGTCAACTCTAGTGATTGATAGATGCCCTTCGCACTAGCCTGATCAAGCATGGCTTGAGAGAAGTCAACACCAAATACATTGCCAAAACCTTTTTGAGAGAGAGTTTCACCCACCAGTCCTGTGCCACAGCCGGCGTCTAATATTCGCGCTTGGGGATCATCAAGATATTTGAGTAACAATTCGGTGGCGATCGTATGACCAATATAACCAATCAGGCCAATGACATCTTGCTCATATTGGTCTGCCCAATCCTCATAAATAGACTCTAGCTCTCCCCGCCCTGCGCTGTGCAGAGTATTAAACACTCGAGGATGCATATTTTTGGTATTTTTCAAAACTCCCCCATCAAAGAAAAACCTTTTACCGATAAAGACTACGTGTTTAGCAGCATAGAAATACTAACATACACACTTAATAATTAATCCATATTTTTAAAACTACAGATTAATTATTTTGATGCCCTCGTAAAGCAGGTAAAAACCAAAGAAAGCTAATAGAGCAGCATTGAAATAACTGAGTTTGTTTTTAGAAATTTTGGCGCCCTTCCTGCCAACCATACTCCAAAAGAATACCCCAGTTAGAAAGAAAGGAATGCCGCTCAAATAAAAAATAGCAATATTCAGTGGCAAGGAATCGCTATAGTTGGCAATCAAAAATCCTGGGGGCACGGCAAGCCAAGTCTTTGGATTAAACCACGTCATTAAAGACATTGCCTTCCAATTAAAGTCAATTTTGACATTCGGGTTACGCTTTGAACGTATCACCTGCCAACACAAGTAGAAAATAACAAAGGCACCAACAAAATAAAGCGCGTTCATCAGCTCTGCGTTAAACCCGCCCAAGACACCTATTACAGTGCCGATAATAACAAGAATTGGCAACCAACAAACCAGCAAGTAAATAAAGTAATTTTTGTAGATGTAGGCAAATGATGAATAGCGCGACACTTCCATCAACGTTGTCCAAAATGGACTGGCGCTAAAGGTAAAAGCAGACCAATAGATTAGTGTGGCGACAAGAGAGTCCATTAGGCTTTTTTAATCAAAGAATAACAGTAGAGCAACAAGCCGAGCCAAATACCAATAAAACCGATAAATTGATCGCTATTAAATGCCTCATTAAAATAATAATAGCCAAGCAAAAACTGCAACGTAGGATTGACAAAAGAAAGAATGCCGGCTGTTGTCATGGGTAATAGCCTTGCCCCCGCAGTAAACAACACCAGCGGCACAACGGTGACTATCCCAGCAAAGAAAAGAAGTAAATCTGTTGAACGGTCAACAGTCAAAAAAGCTATTTGGGTGCTTCCAACCATCCAAAAAACAAAAAATAGCGTTATTGGCAGCAACACGATAGTCTCAAGAAGTAGCCCGGGCACTGCGGAAGATTTCATTGATTTCCTCATTAAGCCGTACGAGGCAAAGCTAAGCGCCAGCACAAGGCCAAGCCAAGGAAATACATCTACACTGGCAACGTAATAGAGAGCGCCGACTATAGCAAACCCAATAGCGCACTTCTGCAGCATTGAAACACGCTCTTTGAAAAAAATAAAGCCACCCAATATATTAAATATTGGTGACAAAAAATACCCCATAGAGCCTTCAATCACTCGACCCAAACTAACCGCAAGAATATAAGTGCCCCAGTTAATGCAAATCAAAGTACCGGTGACCAATAAAAACAACAGCTCGCCTTTATCACCAAGGACTGAGCGTACGTTGCGACGCCATGAAGATTTAAGCCCCACAAACAGAAGTAGTATTGGGATGGACCAAATTATCCTGTGTGCCAGTATTTCAGTTGGCTCAACATGGTTAAGAAGCGACCAATAGATTGGGAAGAATCCCCAAATAAGGTAGCCAGAAAGAATAAGCAGAATTCCTCTGTTCATCAGGGGCTCAAGTGTATCGAATTGTAAAGCGTGAGTTAGCTTTTCGTAGTGGAATGCAAGGCAATTCGTGTGCCTTCCGAATCTTTGATAACAGCACGATGCCCAAAATCACCTATCTGATGAGTGTCTTGGACAATTTCACCGCCCATTTTGACGCACTCAACAACCGCTTCTTCAAGCCTGCCATCAACGTTAAAGTAAACAAGGGGGCCGCTATCGCAAGGTACGTAATCGCCATCAGGATACAAGCAACCACCACTACCATCACTCAGGCCAATTGTAGCAAACGTCATTTCATCCAACTCAGTAATATCAACCTCTTTATCAAGCACAGCGTTGTAGAAATCTGCTGCGCGAAGCAAATCAACGACTGGAATATCCACCCAAACGATTACATTATTGTCATTATTACTCATTTTCGTCATTCCCTGAAGTTTGTGCAATATCACCTGTTGGACTCACAACCACTGAAACAGGCGAAGATCCTTTTTCTCTTTTATTTATTTCATGCAATGTTTCATTAATGCGAAAAATCACAATCATCAGTTCACAGGCAATTCGCCCACCAATTGAGATGCTTGCCATTAAAAACAAACCACGAAAAACATCGCCCTCAAATATGGCGCCAAAGCCACTACCGATCGCTAAGAAAAGTAGCAACCAATAGAGAATGGTAATCAATTTTGGAGCAATCATCTCATCGAGTGAAAAAAGTTCATTTGTATCAATTTTCCCAAATAATGGCTTGATCGCGCTTTTCAGATTGCTTAGTACTTCTTTATTGCTCATTGCTTAGCTTTATTGATGCTGTAGGAAGTCATATTATAGCCCCACAATATGCATATTGATAAAAATCATTCAGCCAATTTAGTGACTAAAAAATATATGAAAAAAAACCAAAAAAAAAGCCCGTCACAAGGACGGGCTTTTCATATCTAATAAATTAGATATTCATACTCAACTTACTTATGAGTCTTGAAGCTAGTCCAAGCAGTACCAACAACGTTGTACTCTAGGAATGAACCTTTAACTTCACCAACATCGTTGAATTCAACACCAGTTGCACCAACGTAGTTGATTTCACCACCATTTGCTAACGTGTGTAGACCAAGGCCAATTTGACCAGCTTTGATTTCTACACCTGGAGCGTTACCAATAGACATCATAGCCGCTTGGATATCGCCTCTGTCAGTTGACGCTTGAGAAGCAAGAATAATCAATGCCATAGCATCGTAAGCTTCACCAGAGTATGGTCCTGGAGTGATTCCAGCAGCAGTCGTTACAGTAGCCCATGATGCAGCAGCATTACTACCACCTGGAGCTGTACCCCAAGAACCGTCTAGACCGTCAAGACCACCAAGAGCTGGACCAGAACCGATCATGCCGTCAGCAAAGATGTAGCTGTCAAATGCGCCTGTATCAACAGAAGCAGTTGTTAGTGATAGTGCACCACCGTCAGCATAACCAAATACCGCTAGCACTGAAGAACCACCGGCAGAAAGAGAAGCTACGTCAGCAGAGTAGTCTGCTTTGCCTTCTTCGTGACCAGAGTTAACAGTAACTGTACCACCAAGAGCTTCATACGAACCAACGAACGCATCAGCTAGGCCTTTACCGTAGTCATTGTTTGTATAAGTAACAGCAACACTTGTAATGCCTCTGCCCATTGCAATAGCAGCAAGGACTTGACCTTGTCTTGCATCAGAAGGTGCAGTTCTAAAGAAGAAACCGTTGTCTTCAATAGTTGACAATGCCGGCGAAGTAGCCGAAGGTGAAATGTTTACAACACCGTTAGGTGCAGTTACATTGTTAATAACCGCTGTAGTAACACCAGAACAGTTAGGACCAACAAGAGCGATAACGCCGTCGTTGATTAAACGCTCAGCTTCTGAAATCGCTGCGTCAGCATCGATACATTTAGAATCGCCCTGTGGTACGCTAATAGTACCGTGTGCATACCAACCAGAAGCGTTAGCTTCTGAAGCAGCTAGAACTGTACCATCATGAATATCACCAATTAGTGATTCAAGTGGACCCGTGTAGCCTTGTAAGCTACCAATACTAACGTCTGCTAGTGCAACAGTTGACATACCCATTGAAAGGGCGATGCCAGCAGTTGTTTTAAGATAATTTCTCATTTTCTCTCCTTAGTTTAACAAAAAAGTTTCTTCCGCAATAAAAAATCTCCTCAGAAGAAACACCAGTCAATGATAAACATTTTCTTCGGTCGTGTGTTGACAAAATAGTGCTTTAAATGAAGAAAAGCTGCAAAATAATAAAAATAAAAGCACCTTCCTCCCATAAATGACCATTATTTATGGGTCGTTTTGATTAAGGTGAAAAGCTAAAGTTCTTTATTTTTTTCTGGCAGGATACCACCGGGAGAAAATCGCATCACCATGAGCATAATACCGCCCATAAAGACCAAGCGCAAATGATGCACTCTATCTTCGATAAACAGAGTGACTGCACTTTGTTCGCCGGCAATATTACTAATTACTTCAGCAACCCATAGACCCATTGGGCCAGCTTGGATCCACAAGAACCAAATAATAAAGGCGCCTACAACCGAGCCCAAGTTATTGCCCGATCCACCAACAATCACCATTACCCAAATAAGGAAGGTGAATCGTAGTGGCTGATATGACGTTGGATTTAAAAGGCCGTTATAAGTTACAAGCATTGCACCCGCAAGTCCAACAATAGCCGAACCAATGACAAAGATCTGCAAATGCTGACGAGTAATATTTTTACCCATCGCAGCCGCCGAGACTTCGTTATCTCTAATCGCCCTTACCTTTCTCCCCCAAGGAGAATCAAGTGCCAGGTTAGCCATAATAATAAGACCGACCAGAATAGTAACAAAGAACCCTGCATAACAAAGCTTAACAAAGATTGTGGAGAATTCTCTTACGCCAAAACCCACTGTCAATGCCAAGTCTTGGAACCACGGAGCCTGCTGTAGCTGCAGTTCGTACGGTACCGGTCTTTGTAAGCCTGTTACATTTTTAACACCCCTGCTCAGCCAATCTTCGTTTTTAATCACGTAAATGATGATTTCCGAAATACCCAAGGTTGCAATTGCAAGATAATCCGATCTTAAGCCGAGGGTAATTTTACCAATCGACCAAGCAGCGGCAGCAGCGGCTAGACCACCTACAAGCCATGAGAGCAACACCGGCAAGCCCAATCCACCAAGATAGCCCGTGCCCGCAGGATTTACTTTTTCAATAGCATTCGCGCCATCAGCGAAGAAATAACGCATAGCAAAGAAGCCAAGAAATATAGCGGCAAAAACAATCCACTTGTTAAACTTTTTATTGTGCAGAACAACACCAACCACAACGGTAATCACGCCAAGTATTAAAGCAATCAGCATATTGAAGCCACCTGCTTCAACCGCCTCTGTAACCGGTTGTTGAGAAATCAAAACAACGCTTAAACCGCCAAGCGCTGCAAAACCCATGATTCCCACATTAAACAAGCCAGCGTAACCCCACTGAATGTTGACGCCCAGCGCCATAATTGATGAGATCACACAAAGATTAAAAATACCAAGTGCCAGTGGCCACGACTGATTAAAGCCAACAAACAATAAGATTGTCGCCATTATTGCGAAAGTTACTTGCGTGCGGTGAGATTGCCACACTTCACTAACCATATTCATCATCACACCACCTTACCTTTAAAGATACCCGTCGGTCGTATTAATAAAACGACCACCAGAATCACGAATGAAATTGCATACTTGTACTCTACGCCAATCAGCTGCACTAAAGAGTCTGGAACGTAGCCAGGTAATAAATATATTAAGAATTTTTTATAAGCGTAGGTCAGGAACAGCTCTGAGAATGAAACCACAAAGGCGCCCACAATCGCACCCATGGGCGAGCCAATGCCGCCGACAATGACCGAGGCAAATATTGGCAATAACAATTGGTGGTACTGGAATGGCAAGAAGCCCTTATCTAGACCGTAAAGTGTTCCAGCAATCGCCGTAAATGTAGCAACAATTAACCAAGTCACTCTGACCACCCTATCTGGATCAATACCTGATAACAACGCCAAGTCCTCGTTGTCTGAATAAGCGCGCATTGACTTACCTGTTTTGGTCTTGTTTAAGAAATAAAACAAGAAAGCCACCAATAAAATAGCCATAGTCACCGTTAAGAACTGTGAAGTTTTAATAGCTATACCCTGAGTAAGACCGGTAAATTCCTTAAAATCTCTGACAGAAAACAAGAATCTAGCGCCGTCATCAAACGTCATGCGCTCCGGTCCATTGATAATCCTCACTATGCCACCAGTAACAAACATCAAACCCATAGAGACCATACACACTGTAATTGGCTTGGCCTTGATTCGACGGTAATGCTGGTAAACCAACTTATCCATCACCAATAAGTAGATTGCCGTAAAAACAACAGCAAAAGGCAGGGCATATAATGCCGTTGGTACAAAGCTCAAAAACTCAAAAGGCGGCAAGATCGCCCCAAAATTAGCATTTGCCCAATCGCTTTGGAACAGGGCAAGCATCAAAATAACCATTACCGCGCCAAAAGCCATAGAATCGCCCTGGCCAAAATTGGAGAATCGAAGGATCGAATAAATCAAAGTAACCGCAAGCGCACCAAGTGCCAGCTGTGAGCCATAAGCAATGGCTGGAACAATAATGAAATTTGTTAATAATGCAAATGCATTAAGAATGTCTACAGATTCAGAAACCACGCTAACCCCCTAAAAATTTCTTTCTGACTTCTGGGTCAGCAATAAGCTCTTTACCCGTGCCAGTGTGTGTATTTCTGCCAGAAACCAAAACAAAACCCTTGTCGGCAATATTAAGCGCTTGTTGAGCATTTTGCTCAACCATTAATACCGCTCTACCTGAATTCTTCAGATCCAAAATATTGGAAAAAATCTCGTCCATTACAATCGGCGATACACCTGCCGTTGGCTCGTCTAAAAGCATCACTGTTGGTTTTGTCATCATTGCACGACCAAAAGCAACTTGCTGTCTTTGTCCGCCTGAAAGTTCGCCCGCATTCTGCTTACGCTTTTCATAAAGAATGGGAAACAAGTCGTACACCTCTTGGATTGTGTGTGAAATGTCGTCCTCTCTAAGAAAGCCGCCCATCTCCAGATTTTCATGAACAGTCATCGAGGTAAATACATTATTTGTCTGCGGCACAAAAGCCAAACCAAGGCTGATTCGTTCTTGCGTTGATAGGTGAGTAATGTCTTGACCATCAAATATGACCGAGCCTTCACTTGGGTTTAGCATACCCAAAAGCACCTTCATCGCAGTAGACTTGCCAGCACCATTCGGGCCAACAATAACAGCTAACTCGCCTTTTTCAACTGACACAGAACACTCGTGCAAAATTGGCACTGGACCGTAAGCCGCCACTAAGCTGTTTCCTTCTAAATATGCCATTACGCCAATTCCTTTGTTTTGATGCCCTGACCTAAATAGGCATCGATAACCGCATGAGAACTTTTAATCTCGTCTGGTGTACCTGTTGTCAAAATTTGACCTTCCGCCAAAACCACAACTGGATTGCACAAACGTGAAATAAAGTCCATGTCATGCTCAATCATACAAAATGTATAGCCTCTTTCTTCATTTAAACGAAGAATCGCATCACCAATTTGTCTTAAGAGGGTTCTGTTAACGCCCGCGCCAACTTCATCCAACAACACAACTTTTGCATCAACCATCATCGTGCGAGCCAATTCAATTAATTTTTTCTGACCACCTGAAAGGTTGCCTGCACGCTCATTTTTTAAATGACTAATGCTCAAGAAATCGATCACCTCTTCGGCTTTCTTTTGAAGCTCTTTCTCTTCTTCTTGAATTTCCTTGCGCTTTAGCCAAGTATTAATTAAGCTCTCACCCAACTGACCCGCTGGCACCATCATCAAGTTTTCTAAGACACTGAGTGTTGGGAATTCGTGGGCAATTTGAAAGGTTCTAAGTACGCCTTTGTGGAATAACTGGTGTGACAGAAGGTCTGTTACATCTTCACCATCTAGGATAATTTCACCCGTAGTAGGCTGGTAAAGACCGGCGATAAGATTAAATAGAGTGGTTTTTCCAGCGCCATTAGGGCCGACCAAACCTGTAATCGAGCCGCGTTCGATGTGTAAATCCACACCATCAACCGCTCTAATCCCGCCAAAATGCTTGGATAGGTTCTTGATTGTAATCATTCGGTTTTTAAGAAGTACTCTCCTACTTCTTTCTTTTAACTATGAAGCAGAGAATTATGCCGTAATAAGGTCAAGTCTTCAATCAAATTTGCAGTAATTAGTCCAATTTACAGGATAAACTGCAAAAAATACCTAAATTTTGCAGTTATTAAATTATTACAAAGCGATTTTGCAGCTTCTGACTTATTAGGCTTTCTCATTATTGAGAGCCATGATGAGCCTTTTCCTTGATATAGATATCAAAGAGAGCCTTACACGTATTGTCCCGCAGCCCAGCCGGACGACCAAGCCCACTGAAAATTATAGCCGCCCAACCATCCCGTTACATCAACCGTTTCACCAATAAAGTACAAGCCAGAATGCTTTGTCGACTCCATCGTTTTCGATGACAAGCCGTTAACATCAACGCCTCCAGTGCACACCTCTGCAGTGCGCATTCCCTCTGTACCACTGGGGTGTAAAGGCCAATGATTAAGCAGTATAGAAAATCGTTTTAAATCGCTTTGTTTTATCTCGCCCAAAGTTAACTCAGCCAACTCAATTTCAAGCAAGGTATTTGCCAGTCTTTCGGCGAACCTTCTCGGTAATAACTCGGACAAAACAGTTTTAAGCGCGGTCTTTCCGCGTGCTTGCTGTGCCTCAAACAGTGCGCTCACAGCATCCACTTCAGGTAATAAATTAATCACAAGTTCGTCCCCTTTATGCCAATAAGATGACGCTTGCAGAGCGGCAGGCCCACTGATGCCTCGATGAGTAATCAACACTCCCTCTCTAAAGCTAACACCATTACACATAACAATCGCATCCAGTGACAAACCGGAAAGATCTTTAAAATACCGATCAATGTCATTTTGTTGAAAGGTGAAAGGCACAAGGGCTGGTTTGAATGAGTTGGATTTCACACCAAACTGCTTTGCAATTTGTAAGCCAAAATCCGTGGCGCCCATTTTGGGAATGGATGGCCCGCCTGTCGCTACCACAAGCGATGTAGAGCTGATGGTTTGGGCTTGTGTTGTTATCGTATATTTCTTTTCAAATTCTATTTTTTCTACAACACTGTCAAGCACAATAGCAACACCCGCTTGTCGACACTCATCGAGCAACATATCAACCACTGCGCCCGCTTTTTGATCGCAGAATAACTGCCCTAGCGTTTTCTCAGTCCACTGCAAATTATGCTTTTCCATGAGCGCAATAAAATCCCATTGCGTGTAACGCGACAAAGCGGATTTATGAAAATGAGAATTAGGCGATAAATAGGATTCCGGCTCAGTGTATAGATTAGTGAAGTTGCAACGACCGCCGCCTGAGATTAGAATTTTTTTACCGGCTTTTTTGGCTTTTTCAATCAATACAACCTTGCGACCGCGCTTGCCCGCCTCAATTGCGCACATTAGCCCTGCTGCACCACCGCCAAGAATAACAACATCAACGCTCATAGGGGTGATTAAGGCAGTACTTTTTTAAATGTTTTGACGACAACACTCTGATACACGCCAGCAGCAACATAAGGATCGGCATCCGCCCAGGCCTGTGCAGCAATCAAGTCGTCAAACTCCGCAACAATAAGCGAGCCTGTAAAGCCAGCTTCACCGGGCTCATTAGTGTCAATTGCAGGGTGTGGACCGGCCAAAATTAAACGACCTTCATCCTTGAGTTGATTCAATCTTTCAATATGTGCAGGCCTTGCACTCATACGTTTTTCTAATGAATTCTCAACATCCTGAGAAATAATGGCATATAACATTACAGTTCTCTCTTAAAATTTATAAATCCAGCACATCTTGCATGGAATACAGTTTACTTTGTTTTCCGCTTAACCAACTTGCCGCTCGAACTGCGCCATTGGCAAAGGTCATTCTTGAAGAGGCCTTGTGCGTTATTTCAACACGCTCGCCTTCCATAAAAAAACTCACCGTATGATCACCCACAACATCACCTCCTCTAACCGTTGAAAAGCCAATGGTTTGTCGGCTGCGTGGCTCTTCAATACCCTCGCGACCATAAACCGCACAAGCGCTCAAATCTCTCCCCAATGCATTGGCCACCACTTCGCCCATCTTCAACGCAGTGCCAGATGGCGCGTCCACTTTGTAACGATGGTGTGTCTCGATGATTTCAATATCTGCATCATCGCCAAAAACTTTGGCGGCCGTATCTAACAACTTAAGCGTTAAATTAACACCGACACTCATGTTCGGCGCAAAAACAATAGCGATATCATTGGCTGCAGCTTCAATGAGCAATAACTCCTCATCACTAAATCCTGTCGTGCCAATCACCATGCCTTTGCCGGCTTTTTGACAAATAGCTAAATACTCAAGGGTTGCCTCGGGACGCGTGAAATCAATCAAAACATCAAAGCTATCAAGCATCTCTTCAAGCTTATCACCCAAGTCTAGAGTGCAACCAATTTCAATATTTGAATTCAGCTCTGCCGCTTCAGCCAAAGTTTGACCCATGCGGCCATTGGCGCCGGAAATTGCAATTCTAGTCATTTAACCCATCCTCTAAAAACCCATTATTTTTTACCACAGTATCAATATCCTGTAATGTTTTAAGCAGTTCAGCCATTCTGTCAATTGGCATCGAATTTGGCCCATCACTCTTAGCATTAGCAGGGTTTGGGTGTGTTTCCATGAACAAGCCCGAGATTCCCACAGCTACGGCCGCCCTTGCCAATACGGGTACCATCTCTCTTTGACCGCCTGAAGTTGCGCCCTGTCCACCCGGTTGCTGTACTGAATGGGTTGCATCATATACCACTGGGCATCCGGTTGAACGCATACTTGCTAAGCCACGCATATCCGAGACCAGCGTATTGTAACCAAATGAGGTGCCTCGATCACACACCATAATTTGTTGGTTGCCGGTTGCTTTCGCTTTATCAACCACATTGTTCATATCCCAAGGCGCTTGAAACTGGCCTTTTTTAATATTGACCGGCAAACCTTGCTTGCAAACATTTTGAATAAAATTGGTTTGGCGCACTAAAAAAGCAGGAGTTTGCAGTACGTCTACCACTGACGCAACCTCATCAAGAGGTGTATCTTCATGGACATCGGTGAGCACTGGGACGCCTATCTCATTCTTTACTTTATCCAGTATTCTTAAACCTTCAGCTATTCCTAAGCCCCGAAAACTGTCGGCACTCGTTCTGTTGGCTTTATCAAAAGAAGACTTATAGATAAAGTTAATACCCAGATCAGCGGTAACTTGCGCTAAATACGCGGCCGTTTCCATTGCTAGTGATTCAGACTCAATAACGCAAGGGCCAGCAATGAGGAAAAAAGGCCGGTCGATAGCGACTTGGAAGTTTAATAGATTCACCCTTAATACTCATGTCTTTAATATAAAGCCAGATTATACCAACAGTACAAGTTTCGTAACAACTGAGCTGATGCCCTACTTAATACAACTTGGTTTCGTTTAAAATAGCTTTTGTTATTCACTTATACAAAGGTCTTAAGACCATGACAACTCAAACGCCAGACATACTCAAAAGAATCGTCAAGCGCAAGCACGAAGAAATCGAGGAATCCATCAGGCGCGTCTCAGTAGAGCGAATGATGGAGCATGCCAACTTTGGCGACAAGCCAAGAGGCTTTTACAATACTTTGGCGGCGAAAGCCGAACGCGGCGAAAGTGCAGTTATCGCAGAAATTAAAAAAGCCTCGCCAAGCAAGGGCGTTTTGCGTGAGAATTTTAATCCGGTAGAAATCGCCGAAAGCTATGAAAAAGGTGGCGCT
>Ga0206681_10000206_pt1 | contig 35381 bp, 30 predicted proteins | sample M150012015metaG_FD_161048 | JGI IMG/M metagenome (GOLD analysis project Ga0206681, IMG submission 161048) | Ammonia-oxidizing marine archaeal communities from Monterey Bay, California, United States - M1 500m 12015 | ecosystem: Environmental > Aquatic > Marine > Intertidal zone | place: USA... | reverse complement strand
AAAAGCCTGTACAGTTCATGATTAACACCGGCATGAAGGAGCTGAATAATGCAAGAGTGAGTTTGGCAGACTATCTTGTTTGTGATGCAAATGATGTAGTATTCATAACGAATCCATCCTATGGCATCAATACAATCGCAAAATCGATTGCTTTGGACAAAAGTGATGAGATACTAAGTACGAATCTCGAATATGGTGCAATGGATCGCACCTGGAAATATTACTGTAATGAAGCCGGTGCAAAATATGTACAGCAAGAGATAAAATTCCCCATCCATTCCAAAGCTCATTTTTTAGAACAATTCTGGGAGGGATACACCTCGAATACAAAAATTGTTTTTATCAGTCACATCACAAGTGCAACAGGATTGATTCTTCCTGTGGAAGAAATCATTGTTGAAGCAAAGAAAAGAGGATTGCTGACCATCATTGATGGTGCTCATGTGCCAGGACAGCTCTCATTAAATTTAACTGAGCTTGGAGCAGACATTTATGTAGGTGCCTGTCATAAATGGATGATGGGACCTAAAGGCTCTTCTTTTCTTTATGTAAATAAAAAGGAACAGCATTGGGTAGACCCTTTACTGATTAGCTGGGGATTTCAAAGTGATACACCTTCTGATTCTACTTTTATTGATTATCATCAAACGGCAGGAACTCGTGATTTTTCCGCTTTCCTTTCCATTCCTTTTTGTATTGATTTTATGAAGGAACACAACTGGGAAGAGGTGAGGGCTCGTTGTCAAGAAAAGACAATTGAGTGGGCTATAAAGTTCCAGGAGAAATTAGGATTTGAGCCTATATCACCTATAGATAGCTCATTTATTGCACAGATGTTAAGTATTCCTATAAAGACAGCCGATCCTGTTTTATTGAAAAAGAAATTATATAACGAATATCAAATTGAAATACCAGTTTTTCTGAACCAGAACGATATATATATTCGATTTTCGTATCAGGCATTCAATTCAGATGATGACTTAAAGCGCCTTTTGGAGGTATTGATTCACTTGGAGAAGGAGGGGGTCCTGCACATTTCATAATACTCTCTATTTTGGATGAATGAACAGGTGAATGGAATATTTATAACTCTCCAGCAACTGCTTCACTCACATTGATAATGTGATCACCCACTTTTTCACAAGACGAGAATAAGTCATTGTACATGATGCCTTGCTGAAATTTATATTCCCCTTTTTCAGCTTGCTCGAGATATGATTTTCTCAATTGATTTCTCATTTGGTTGATTTCAAGTTCGGCTTTTTCGGCGTCATCCAGAATAATATGTCCGTATTCCGAGCCAAGATTTGTGTTCATGACAACGAATGCTTTATCCACCTTATCAAGCATATTATTAATATATTCTCTTTGCTCAGGAAGGAAGTAAATACGGTTGTCATCTTTTCGTTCAAGAGTTTTAGACATTTGATAATAAATATCCCCAATTCTTTCAAGGTCATTAGTTATGCTTATCATGCTTCTAATTTGTGTAGAGGCCTCTCTACTTATTTCTTGAGCTGAGATCTTCTCGAGGTAGCTTACTACTTCAACCTCAACGCGGTCGGTTATTTCTTCGTATTTCTTGATTTTATTATACATCTTATTTCGTGTTTTCTTATCCTGATCATTTATTAAAGATCGAATAAAACCATTCATTCTTGTGGTCACTTCACCAAATTTTGCCACCTCTTTTTTGGCTTCAAGAATAGCAACTTCTGGTAATCCAATACCCCCTGCAGTGATATAATCCAGCTTAAATTCTTCATCAGCTTCTCCTTTAGGTTTAACTGTTTTGTGCACAAAATTAATCATGTACGGCACGAAGCCTATCAATATTAGAACATTAGCGCAATTAAATAAGGTATGGAATAAGGCAATCCCTTCATTGGCCATACCAGGATCAGCTGGATTAAAATTAACGCCATGACTATTTGATACAATCCATCCAATACCATCCAGGAATAAAGGAATAATTAATAGCATCCAAGCAACCCCTATAACATTAAATAATGAATTAAACCTTGCTGCTCTTTTCGCATGTACATTTCCAATGGTAGCAGCCAATTCAGCAGTAATTGTAGTTCCTATGTTTTCTCCAAGAACCATGGCACAAGCTACCTCAAATGGAATAATTCCTTTCGCTACCATAGTCATTGTGATTGCCATTGCAGCACTGGATGATTGAATGACTATCGTTACCAGGGTTCCCAAGCCAACAAACATTAAATTGCTAAAGAATGGAATGTCTTTATAGTTTACAAAAAATTGAACAAAGGCAGAATCTTTGTCTAAGTCAGGAACAGCATCTTTCAAAAACTGCAAGCCAATAAATAGCAGGGCAAATCCAATTATCGCATTTGCTACATCTTTGGACTTTCTGAAAGTCATAAAAAGCAACGGTGCTCCAATTGCGATCAAAACCAAGGCATAGTCCGAAACACTTACCTTGAATCCAAGTAATAGTACTAACCACGCTGTAATTGTAGTGCCAATATTTGCACCCATCATAACTCCCGCTGCTTGGCGAAGATTAATAAGTCCCGCATTTACAATGCTTACAGTCATTACTGTAGTTACCGATGATGACTGAACAATGGCTGTAGAGCTAAATCCCGTGAGAATACCTTTAAATCTATTGGAGGTAATTGATCCGAGCATTTTCCTTAATTTTTCACCCGATGTTCTTTGCATACCATCACTCATGATTTTCATTCCAAAAATGAATAAACCAAGAGAACCAACAAGGATTAAGAATTTCATAATTCCCCATCCTCTTTCTGTCTTCACTTTTATTTTTTTGGACCAAACAATTTCATCATTATTTGTAAGTGCTTTACTTAAATCATCCTTATCGATGATACCCAGATAAAATTCGTATTTCTCATTTCCAACAAGATTTTTAATTTCAAATTCCGTTGTAGAAATATCTAAGGGTTGGGAATATTTCCATTTGCTATCTGAATATCCTTTTTTGTCTCGCTTTGCACCAATACTTGAGTTGTATTTAATAACTAGCTTTTTATGCTCTAATTTTTCTAAAGCACGGTAGTCAATACTCCAAGTAATACTGAATCCTTCGGGTTCTGAATGACCTTTTAGATTTGTAAATATTTTATCATTCAGTTCAACAGCCTCGGTTCCCTTCGCATCTACAGAATCCTGAGCAATCGCCATGCTCTGAACTAAAAGAAATACGGGAATAATTAAGGCGATAAAATGTTTCATGATTAACAGACAATTTGAGCAAATGTAGATATAAGATTTGTAGATAATTATATGAAAAGAAAAAGTTAACGTTAGCTTAACATAGAATGAGATGAACAGAAATACATGCCTTAAAAACGGACTTTTAACCAAATTGAGAAAAGTCCAATCTTAATTAATTGTTAAGAAAAGATTAAGTGTACATTAACCTTAGGTCAAAACAGGTTTTATTTTTGGATTATTTGTGGTATAAATTGTAATTGACAAATCAATTCAGCTATGAAAAATGTGATTTCTTTTTTGTTTACATGTGTATTATTTACCTCTTATGCTCAAGACATTACAAATAACCCGTTTGGAAAGGGGTTAATAAATGTGATTTCCAAAGATTCCTCCTGGTCTACCAAAGTAGCTTTTCGATTTCAATCCAGATATGATGGGTATTACGATTTTGCAGATAGCGGCTATTCAGATAGGGCTTTTGTAAGAAGAGCTCGAATTAAGGGGGATGGACATATTTTGACTCCAAGAATTAAATATAAGTTTGAATATGATGTAGCCAACGGATTTGTACTTGATGCAGTGCTGAAATGGAATTTTGCAGGAAACTGGACCGTATGGTTTGGGCAGACCAAGCTTCCAGGCAATATTGAAAGAGTTTTTTCTTCTCAAAAATTACAATTAGTTGATCGCTCACTTCTAAATTCTAAATTCACTTTGGACAGGGATGCTGGCGCTCAATTGAGGCATCACTTTAAGCTGGGCAAGAATTTTTTAGTTAGAGAGATTTTTTCGGTGAGTCAGGGGGAGGGATTGAATCAGTCAGGTTCATCTTCAGGAAGTGATTATACTGGTCGTATTGAACTCTTACCATTTGGAAAATTCACCAAAAAAGGAGACTTCTTTTCTTCAGATTTAGAGAGGGAAGAGACTCCTAAATTGATGTTAAGTTTTACCTACGATTACAATGAAAAGGCACTTCGCGAAAGAGGCCAGAAGGGGAATTATATAGACAATACGGATGATGTAAGAAGCTTACAGACCTTTTTTGCAGATGCCCACTTTAAATATCAAGGACTTTCTTTTTTTGGTGAATATGCGTACAGGACAGCCGTAGATGGGTTTGAACACGCAGTGCCATCAGCTGACACATATTACACGGGTTCATCCATTAATCTTCAGCTAGGGTATCTTTTAAAGTGTAACTGGGAGCTTGCCGGCAGGTATACTCAAGTCACTCCTGAGGTGAGTACAGGTAATAATAACATCAATCAGTATACACTTGGTTTTTCACGTTATGTGGTCGGTCATAATCTTAAAGTTCAGGGAGATATTAGTTTAACACAGGAAACGACAAAAGAGCCGGTGGTTATGTTCAGATTACAAACCGAGTTTAATTTCTAATAAATCACATAGATTTCTATTTTCGTCATTTCCCCTTGTTTAATGGGGCTTTTGGCTAATTGAAATCAGGTATTATCGCTTCATTTTAGAGGTTTTGGTCCGATACTTGATACTAATTAAGTGTAAACTCATTAGTCTTATACCATGAAAAAGCAGTTTTTACATAAAATATTTAAGTTTTCGTTCACCTGCGCGGCTTCTGTGGCTTTTTATTTCGGATTGCCAACAGAACAAAAGCAAAATATGAAGATGTTCATAAAAACGGAGTTTATTGAGTTTTTTGGTATTGATGTGAAACCTGAACAAACTGTTCCGAATAATCGCTTTTTGCCTGATTTGAGTGATGTTGATGAAGAAACCACCTATTATTTTAATGAAATATTGAGATTTTCTGAAAACAGCCCTCATCAAGAAGGTCCGATCAATAAATGGACTAAAGATATTAGTGTATATCTGTATGGCGAATACTCTCATATGCATAAAACAGAGACAATACAGGTAATAAAAGAGCTCAATCGCTTAATCTATCCGAGAAAAATAAATTTGGTGAAGAATCCTAAATGGGCTAATTCATTTGTGTATTTTGGTTCTATAGAGGAATACAATAAGAATTCCATGTCTGGAGTTACATTGACAGGACGGTATTTAGGCCATTTTCATCTTTTCACGTATCATCAGGAAATTCAGAAAGCGTATATATTTGTGAATACGTCAGATGCTAGTCGAAAAAGACAAAAACACGTGATACGGGAGGAGATTACTCAGTCTCTTGGCTTTATTAATGATTCCTACGATTATCCTGAAAGTATATTTTATCAGGGATTTTCTGAAAATGATTTCTTTACTGAAATGGACAAAACTCTCATTCGTCTATTATATCAATAGATAAGTGAATTAGATTACCCAGGAACCCCCAACTGAAATAACATTCGATAAATCAAGATATTCTTGATGGTCTTCTTCGGTAATGCCGCCAGTAGGACAAAATTTAACATCAGGAAACACCTGACCATAGGTTTTTAAGGCTTTAATCCCTCCAAATACATTTGCTGGAAAAAACTTAAAGGTATCCCAACCAAATTGTTTACCAAGAATAATTTCACTTGGTGTAGCAATTCCAGGTATAAAAGGAATTTGACTTTGTTCAAAATGGGGTACCAGCTGACTATTAATACCTGGACTTACCATAAAATCCACTTGAAGTTCACAGGCTTTTGCTATTTGGTCTTTCGTAACAACTGTACCTATACCTATGTGAAAACCGTCAATATTCAAGTGTTTGGCCGCGCGAATACAATCAAATGCCAATTCATTTCTTAAGGTTATTTCAATACAGTGAATGTCCCTTTTAATGAGCTCTGTGATTGTCTGTTCTACTTCATTAAGGGTTTTAAAGTTGATAACGGGAATCACCTTGTGATTAGCAAGTAGAGGTCGTATGTTATTTTGACTCATTATTTTCTTCTATTAGTATGGTAAAATCGTTATTTAAAGGATCAATAGACTCAAACAAATCATCCAAACGCTGTTTGTACCCTTTTGTAGTACAAAAGTGCAACAAATTTTGAAATCGCTCTTGTAGATTTCCGTTAGGGAAAAGTTTCTCCTTGATTTTCTCTATTTGCGCAAGATTCTGATCGTGGCTTTTCCTTTTTTCTTTAAGAATCCTGCTTTTTATTTGCGCAACGGACTGGTTTAATTTTTTTAGTTCTGATTCCACCCACTTATCCATGCCCTTATGGCCATCAAGGGCTTCTTTTACGCTGTTTTCTATGGAAGCCAACGCTTCATTAACAGATGCATCGTTAAATGGCTGTAAATCGTTTTTTTCGAGGTAAGCCTGTTTCAATACGTTGCTTTCTTGAAAAATGTCATTTACCTCCATTTCAAGACTATTTAATCGATTCTGAGCGTTTTTATCTATCCACAAAAGATTTGAACGTAATTGTATTAATGGGAAGCATATGGAGCTTTCTTCAAACACCCTTTTTAGCTGCATCCAGTAATTTAATTCAGCCATTCCGCCCACATAGCACAAATTAGGTAGGATGGTTTCCTGATATACCGGTCGTAATACTGCATTTGGTGAAAAGTTTATGATCTCTCGGTCGAGAAGTTCCATCATTTCAGCCTGATTCATGGTCTTATCTCCAATGGAATATTCTTCACCTTGTTTTATTATTCGAATTCTATTGTCCTTTTCCAGATAAAATAAATTGATCTCTCTGGAGTGCGCCTGAATTTTTCTATTACATTGTTCTAATGCTCTATTGGTTTGTTGAATACAATCATTTGAAAAGCTATTCAAAAGTTCATTCCGTAGTACAGGCTTAAACACCTCTTTGAGCTCTTTTCTGTCCGCATCAATTATGAGTAGGCCTTTGTCCGAAAAAATGTGATGTAGCCAATTTCTAAAAGCAGCAGAATAGCAATTTCCCTCAAATGTTTTAAACTGTTCCTTTAGCTCTTCTGCTTTTTCATCTGAAAAAAGACCTATCAGCTGACTAAATACCTGATCTAAATTTTGAGTTTTGAAGCGACCAACGGCACCAGACTGATCGTGCTTCCATTCCACTTTTTTATTAAATAAATTTAAATGATCTATTTCCTTACTGTCGTGGTCTTCGGAAGCCATCCAGAATACAGGAATGAAATTGTAATCAGGAAATGTTTTATTTAGGATTTGAGTGAGATTAACGACATGAACGATTTTTAAAAAAAAATACATCGGACCACCCAATAAGCACAGCTGATGGCCAGTCGTTACTGTATATGTATTCGAGTTGCGAAGAAGATCTATTTGCTGAAGAGAAAGACTATTGTTCTTATTATTTTGATACTCCTTATAAAGCACATTACACAAGACCTCACGGTTAGCTGCGCTGAAGTTTTCGTTTTTTAGTTCAATTTGTTTTTCAATATTATCCAATGAAAAGGGTAGGCCTATGAAATCTTGTAGCTTTTCTTGATGATAAATTAAGTCCTGGTCGTTACTTGAAAAGACATCCAGCATTTTTCTCGATATGTATCTCGTTTGGCTCATTTGATTAATTGAATTTAATCGATTTTGACGGTGTTATACGAGTAATTACGATACTAGGAATAAGCAGACTAAGTATACAAGTCAAGAATGTTATGCAATTGATGAGTACAATGTGAAATAAACTCAAGTCAATCGGAACTGTAGATAGATAATAGATGTGTGCGTCTAATTCTATTAACTCAAATTTAGCTTGTAAATAACAGACCAGTAAGCCAATGATATTTCCAATAAGCATTCCCTTAATAATTAGTGCACCTGTATGGTAAAGAAAAATCTTTCGAATGCTCCAGTTGGTCGCTCCAAGGGATTTTAAAATTCCTATGAAATTCGTTCTAATCACAATCATAACTAAGAGTACAGAACCTATATTAATAATTCCAATTATAAGCATTAAAACAATTATAATCAATACATTAGTGTCCAGAAAAGAGAGCCATGAGAATATTTCGTTTTCTGTATCGAGTATGTTATTTACTCTTAAAATTTCCAGATGTTCATTTGGTTTGAATTCGACTAGATTAGCCAGCTTTTCATGCTGAGATTCCAGCTCATTCCAATCGTCAATTTGAACTTCAAATCCTGAAACGTATTCACTGTTTTTGTTATTTTTCATATTGAAATCACTGAGCTGCTGAACGGCACCTAAAGAAGTGAAAACAACTTCCTCATCTATTTTTTCAATACCTGTTTCGAAAATTCCCATAATTCGAAACCTGTTCATTAGGGATCGTTTTTTCACAAAAAATATAGCTATTGAATCACCGACCTTAAAATGAAGGTCATTGCATATCTTTTTTGAAATAATCAGTTCTTTTTTTGCACCTGAGAAATCGGGAATAGTACCTTCAAGCATTTGGGTTTTCAGAAATTCAACGGGGTATTTCTCATTTATTCCCTTTAGTACAACTCCGCTTACTTCCTGTTTTTGGATTTGTTCTCCGCTATTGGCTCCTCTTTTAATTTGTGTATTGAATTTTTCTGAGCGGATCAATGCTGGTTTATAAATTACAGGTGAAACGGATTTTACTCCTTCTAGTTTCGAGATATCTTTTATGAAGTTTTGGTCTATATGGATTGGGTCAGCTTCATAGATGCTATTGTTCCCATCTTTCATAATGAAAAATGGGGCACTAAATCCTACAACTTTTTTTCGTATTTCGTTTTGAAAACCTGTAACAACTGCAATAGTAATTAAGTTAACAACAATAGTCAGTGCAATACTTATCATGGAAATACGCATGATAGGTTTGGAAACTTTTATACCTTTCTTATTGTTTTTAAGAATTGTGTTCGCTATGAAATATTCAAAAGACACTATGTTGTTTTTTAATCTTCAAAAATACGCAAAGCTTCTTTGCTTGGAAGTTATTTTTGTGTTTTTGCTTATTTCCTGTCATTCGAACAATACAATCAAGAGTGAATCAAATGACTTGAAGTTAAATGAAGTTACTTCAGATTCCATTATTACTGGCGCTCAGCAAATTCAATTATTAGGGGAGTTTCTTCTCAATAAAAGTGTGGCTGTGGTGGGTAATCAATCTTCAATCATTACTTCTGAGGTTCATCTCGTAGATACTTTATTGTCATTAAAATACGAGCTTGTAAAAGTTTTTTCTCCTGAGCATGGATTCAGGGGTACAGCAAGTGCCGGAGAGCATATATCCAATTCAAAGGATGAACAGACTGGTTTACCCATTGTTTCTCTGTATGGAGATCATAAAAAACCAACAACACAGGATCTTGGCGGTATTGACCTTATGCTTTTTGATATACAGGATGTGGGAGTCAGGTTTTACACCTACATCTCCACATTGCATTATGTAATGGAGGCGTGTGCAGAGAATGACATCCCTCTCATAGTATTGGATCGACCTAATCCAAATGGAGATTATATTGATGGTCCAATTCTGGAAATGGAAAACAAATCCTTTGTGGGTATGCATCCTGTTCCAATTGTACATGGAATGACCATAGGAGAATATGCACAGATGATTAATGGAGAATACTGGTTAAAAGATTCTGTGCAATGTAAATTGACAGTCATTCCTTGTAAGAACTATACGCATAATAAAAGATATTCACTTCCTGTACCACCATCACCAAACTTAACATCAGATAAGTCAATTCGCTTGTATCCCAGCCTGTGTTTATTTGAAGCAACAACAGTAAGTGTAGGTAGAGGAACAGAAACTCCATTTGAAATGTATGGACATCCGGATTTTCCAAAATCCGATTTTTCATTCGTGCCCAGATCGAAAACAGGTGCAGCTAAACCCAAACACGAAAATAAAAAGTGCTTTGCTTTTAAACCCGAATTGGATTTGGATCAGAAATCAATGAGTTTAGCATTTTTTCTAAATGCCAAAAACCTTTTGCAGGACAAATCTTTCATTAATAAAAAATCCTCTTTCATTAGGTTGGCAGGAACGGAAAAGCTGTATGATCAAATTATTTCCGGTCTAAGCGAATCGGAGATTCGGGAAACATGGAAAGCTGATTTAGAGAAGTTTGATGAGCGAAGAAAAAAATACCTGATCTACGATTAATCTATCTGGTCCTGACTTTTATTCACTTTCTCCTGCATTTCTATACTGTATGCATTTATTTTATCTTGTACTTCTGCATCAAAAGCTCCTATTATTCTTGCAGCGAGTATTCCAGCATTTTTGGCCCCATTCAATGCCACTGTGGCTACTGGTATACCATTTGGCATTTGGAGGATACTCAGAATGGAATCCCATCCATCAATCGAATTAGAAGATTTTATTGGAACTCCAATTACCGGAAGTGAAGTCATTGACGCCGTCATACCCGGCAAATGAGCAGCCCCACCTGCACCGGCAATTATTACCTTTATTCCTTTCTTAGATGCGTTTTTAGCGTATTCAACCATTTTATCGGGAGTTCGGTGTGCAGACACTATTTGAACCTCTGATTCAATTCCAAATGAATCCAAAATGTCTTTGGCATCTTTCATAACAGGGAGATCAGATGCACTTCCCATAATAATTCCTACTTTAACTTGTTTCATTCTGTTTAGATTCTTCTGTTTCCGTTTTGGGTTTACTTTTAGTTTCGTTTTTTGACTCATAATTGACAGTATGGTCAATATTGGTAAATACCTGATCCATTGGAGCCTTTATTTCTTCTTCAGTTTCTTTAATTAATTCGTTTAAATTCAAGTCTTTTTTCATTTCTGTGCTCGAATTTTTAATTTCCTCTTTTAGATCGCTTGTGGCATTTCGGATTTGATAAATGACACGTCCCATGGATTTTGCGATGCTTGGAATACTGTTGGCACCAAAGAAAAGCAAGACGAATAAAAGGATCACAAGAATTTCAGTCCCTGCAATGTCATTAAGAAATAATAAGTAATCCATGTGGGTGCAAATTTACAACTAATTTGACTGCGAAAAAACAAATATCGACAGAGCTGTATTCCATATTGCTCTGACTACACCAATTTAAATGCCCCATTACAGCAATTTCTGAAATTTCATAAATAAAGTTAAAAATCAACTGCTACATCGTAACTAATGAATTTGATTTCGCTTTGAATACAGTGTTAATTAAAATCAAAAATTATGAAAAAGTTAGTTTTTTTATGTATTGCAAGCTGTGGATTGGGGCTTGCGAGTTGTGGTGGTACGTCTGCCTCTGACAGTCCAGATGTTGTTATGGATAAAGTGGAAGAAAAGGACACTTTACTTGTTAAAGATGACGTTCAGGACGATATCTTGGATGAGACAGAAACCAGTCTTGATACTCCAGAAAAAATAAAGGAGAAAAAATCAGATAAAAAGAAGAGATAGAGTGGTATGTCTCCCAATTTTTTAAGCCCATTTATGGGCTTTTTTATTTTTAATTAATAATTCAATTATGCTTAACAACTGGTTAGAATACTTTTTTGGAGGAAGCAATCATTATCCATTAATAAATCTATGGCGTGATATAACAGATTTCATTCACGCGTACATTAGTACGAATAGTGATGTGGTCTATTTATTTCAAATTAGTATTTCAGCCTTATTAATCTTCTCTGTATTGTTTACTTTATTGCATTCTATTGGCTTTTTATTAAATAAGATCATACTGTATTACAAGTATGTTAAAAAATTAAGCTAGAATATAAATTTAAGAGGTATTGCAAATTTGTTTAACGATTCTTGCTACGGCGGGACAAACTACTGTGTTTTTAATGGTAAGATCCATAATCTGTACTACATTTTTTCGGTCTGTATGGGGGTATTCACGGCAGGCGAGTGGGCGAACGTCATACACCTGACAGGTGTTGTCCTCATTTAAAAAGGAGCAGGGTGACTTTTGCAATACATAGTCATTATCCTCGTCTAATTTCAGGTACTTTTCAGCAAAAGCTCCCGATTTCATTTTGAGGTACTTTGCCAATCGGTTGATATCCGCATCTCTAAAAATAGGGCTGGTGGTTTTACAACAATTGGCACAGCTCAAACAATCCATTGTTTCAAATTCTTCTTCATGAAGCTCATTGAATTGATGATTGAGCTGTTTTGGTCTCTGTTTTTTCAGCTGAAGGAGCTTTTTTCGGTAAACCTTTCGGTTCTTTTTAGCTTCAGTTAAACTATTTCGGTCTTTATCGTTTAATGATTCGCTCATAAATGAAAATCTTAGTAAGCCAAAATAATATACTTTTGGGTAAGAATCATATTGTTGTTAATTAAATGTTCCCCCAATACCGAAAGCTTTCTAATCATAAGTCTTTTTACAAGATATTCTCAGAAAATTCATTTGAAGAGATCCAGCTTGTAGGTTTTTCTTACATCTCAACATCGACAAAGGCCACAAAATATCCTGAGATTATCAGAATACAGGATATGCTTGCCTGCAAGCCGCCGTTTGAATCGAGTACAGAAGTGGAGTTTCACTCGCACATTAAGACGTAACATATCGGCTTCCTTGTATTATGAGGAGTAAACATCTCCTTTATGAAGTCAGCACCCTATTTTATTGTTTTAAGTATGCTGCTTTTTTCGTTCAATTTACCGAATGAAGAACCTGCTTCGGTACAATTCAATACGAATCCATCTGGAAAGGAGCACATCAAAGTTCTCAATGCTTCTTTTGAGAAGGAGCTCATTAATCTGGTCAATCAATACCGCTTGGATAAAGGATTAAACTCCCTCAAAATTCATCCTTCATTAATGCGTGCCAGCAGATATCACGCGGCGGATATGGCCATCGAAAATTACTTTGAGCATGCTACGCATAATAGAATTAATAATTCCTTGCAAAGGGGAATCTCTACCTTCAAACGCATCAAAAAATTCTATGATGGCTACGCCAATACGGAAAACTGCGGTGCTGGTTATCAAACTCCCCATGCGGTTTTTCAGGGATGGGTAAAAAGTCCCGGACATCATGCCAACCTTTTGAATAAGAGGTCAACCCATATCGGTGTAGGGTATTATAAAACAAATCACAGCAAATACGGGACCTACTGGGTTTTCGCTTCGGCCGCAGAATAAAAGCATCTGCACAATCAATCTTATCTCAATATAGGCTCTTTATTTGTCTCGAATTTCGTACTTTTAGGCGCTTAAAATTGAGTTTTTAATGGAAAAGGTAAGCCCTTATAAACCTATACACAAGATTCGTATTGTTACGGCTGCATCACTCTTTGACGGTCATGATGCCGCAATCAATATCATGAGGAGAATTATTCAATCTACGGGTTGTGAGGTGATACATCTCGGGCATGATCGATCTGTAGAAGAGGTAGTGAATTGTGCTGTGCAGGAGGATGCTCAGGCTATTGCGATGACTTCCTATCAGGGAGGGCATATGGAATATTTTAAGTACATGTTTGATTTGCTTAAAGAAAAAGGGGCTCCGCAGATAAAAATATTTGGAGGAGGAGGAGGGACAATTCTTCCTTCCGAAATCAAGGAGCTGCAGGATTATGGTATTGAAAGAATCTATCATCCCGACGATGGACGTTCTATGGGACTGCAGGGAATGATTAATGATTTAGTTGAACGATGTGATATTGCAGTGGGAGAGAAGCTGAGTTATTCAATAGAAGATATTGCAAATAAAACGATACCTGGTATTGCCAGAATGATATCCTGTGCGGAAAATTTTCCGGAAGTTCACAAAGACACAATTGAAAAAATCAGAAAAACAGCTGCACAAAAGGATATTCCCGTTCTTGGAATTACTGGAACTGGAGGAGCTGGAAAATCTTCATTGGTAGATGAGCTTGTAAGGCGTTTTTTGGTGGATTTTGATGAGAAACAGATAGCCGTAGTTTCGGTTGATCCGTCAAAGAGGAAAACAGGTGGTGCCCTTTTGGGAGATAGAATTCGCATGAATTCCATTAAAAGTGATAGAGTATACATGCGATCTTTGGCCACACGGCAGTCTAACCTGGCACTATCAAAACATGTGGCCGATGCAATATGCATTCTCAAGGCCGCTTCATATGACCTCATCATTCTTGAAACCTCAGGAATTGGACAATCCGATACTGAAATCGTGGACCATTCGGATGTCTCGCTGTATGTGATGACCCCAGAGTACGGGGCTGCAACTCAACTGGAGAAGATAGACATGCTTGATTTTGCGGATGTTATTGCCTTAAATAAATTTGATAAAAGAGGAGCTTTGGATGCACTTAGAGATGTGCGTAAACAATACCAGAGAAATCACAATTTGTTTGAAGAAAAAGTAGATGACATGCCCGTTCATGGTACAATTGCATCTCAGTTCAACGATCCTGGAATGAATTCCCTTTATACGGTGATTATGGATAAGATTGTAGAGAAAACGTCAAGCTCTTTAAAATCTACTTTCGAAATTACCCGGGAAATGTCGGAAAAGATATTTGTAATTCCGCCCGAAAGAACACGTTATCTTTCTGAAATTTCTGAAAACAATAGGGCTTATGATCAGTGGGTAGTACAGCAGGTGGATATTGCAGAAAAGCTTCAGGGATTGCATTCATCTATGGAAACAATTCGTTCATCTGAAATTGAAGATAAAGACAGATTACTTAAGGGCTTACAGGAAATCTTTGAAAAAGAAAAGCTGAATTTTGACCCTAAAAACTGGGAGCTACTACAAAATTGGGAAGAGAATAAAAAGGCCTTTAAGGATCCGATATACGAGTTTAAGGTAAGGGACAAAAGTTTAAAACTGAATACCCACACAGAATCTCTTTCTCAATCTCAAATACCTAAAGTGGCTTCTCCGAAATACAAGGGGTGGGGAGATATTTTGAGATGGATTTTACAAGAAAATTTCCCTGGAGATTTCCCCTATACTTCTGGATTATTTCCATTCAAAAGGGAGGGAGAGGATCCCACAAGGATGTTTGCAGGAGAAGGTGGACCGGAGCGAACAAATAAGAGATTTCATTATGTGAGCCTGGGTATGCCAGCCAAGAGACTTTCAACCGCATTCGATTCGGTTACCTTATACGGAAATGATCCAGACCTTAGACCGGACATCTATGGTAAAATAGGAAATGCAGGGGTTTCGATTTGCTGTTTAGATGATGCCAAAAAACTGTATTCTGGTTTCGATCTCAGCCATCAGGCGACGTCGGTTTCTATGACCATAAATGGTCCAGCTCCAATGCTTTTGGCCTTTTTTATGAATGCAGCAATAGATCAAAATTGTGAGAAGTATATTAAAGAAAAAGGACTTGAAGCTGAAATAGAGAAAAAAATCGGCGATATATATAAGAAAAAAGGGGTTAATCGTCCTAATTATAATGGCGAGTTGCCGGAGGGTAATGATGGTCTTGGACTTATGTTATTGGGTGTTACAGGAGACCAGGTTCTTTCTAAAGATATTTATTCTAAGATAAAGTCTGATACATTAAAGCAAGTTCGAGGTACTGTTCAGGCAGATATTTTAAAAGAAGATCAAGCTCAAAACACCTGTATATTTTCTACAGAATTTGCCTTAAGGTTGATGGGTGATGTGCAGGAGTTTTTTATTGACAAAGGGATTCGTAATTTTTATTCCGTTTCTATTTCAGGGTATCACATAGCAGAAGCAGGAGCAAATCCTATTACACAGCTTGCTTTTACCCTGTCCAATGGTTTTACTTATGTCGAATATTATATGAGCCGCGGGATGAATATCAATGAGTTTGGTCCGAATCTTTCCTTCTTCTTTTCCAATGGAATTGATCCGGAGTATGCCGTAATAGGTCGTGTAGCCAGAAGAATTTGGGCAAAAGCCATGAAGAAAAAATATGGTGCAAATTCAAGAGCTCAAATGTTAAAATACCATATTCAGACTTCAGGTAGATCTTTGCACGCACAGGAAATTGACTTCAATGATATTCGAACTACTCTTCAGGCATTATATGCCATTTACGACAATTGCAATTCTCTACATACCAATGCGTATGATGAGGCCATTACAACACCTACAGAAGAATCAGTACGACGGGCAATGGCCATTCAGCTCATCATAAATAGAGAATTAGGGTTGGCCAAAAATGAGAATCCTTTACAGGGGTCATTCATTATTGAAGAATTGACGGATTTAGTAGAAGAAGCTGTATTGACGGAATTTGATCGGATTACCGAACGAGGAGGAGTTTTGGGTTCTATGGAAACGATGTATCAGCGTTCTAAAATTCAGGAAGAATCTTTACATTACGAAACGCTCAAGCATACTGGAGAATTTCCTATCATTGGTGTAAATACATTTTTAAGTTCAAAAGGATCTCCGACAATATTGCCTAAAGAGGTAATCAGGGCCACTGAAGAAGAGAAAAAATTTCAAATCGATATGCTATCGAATCTTCAGGATGGAAATCGAGATGAAGTAAAGCTCGGATTACAAAAGATCCAGGATGCCGCAGTGAATAATCAAAATATTTTCGCAGAGCTTATGGAAACATGCAAATATGCTTCTTTAGGTCAGGTAACTGCTGCTTTATTTAATGTTGGTGGGCAGTATCGAAGAAATATGTAAATGGTTTTGAAGACGACTTTTTCCATAGGCGAACAGATTTCAATATTAAATGAAACGGGAAAGTACACTGTTATCAGTATTCATATCACACATGTAGTTGTTGAAGACGAACATGGCTTTGAGCAAAAAGTACCATTAAATCTTGCCGTTAAGGCCACTGCCGTGAAAACAACACACATTGTCTTAAAAGACGAGCTGCTGGATTCCGATAAGAGGTCTTTGAAAAACAAAATGCAAATACCTAGCATTGATTTACATATCGAATCTTTATTAGAGTACGATGCAAAAATGAATTCATTTGATAAATTGAATTTTCAGCTAAGAAAATTCAGAGAGTTTGTGAATACTAATTTAACCAAAAGAAAAACAAAACTGCTCGTGATACATGGGGTAGGAGAAGGACGTCTTAAAAACGAAATTGGGGCATTAATTGCTCGAAATGACGGATATTCTATGCATGATGCCAATTACAGCCGTGGAGGGGTAGGAGCCTCTTATATTGAGATTGTTTTATCAAGAGCAGAGCCCCTCTAATTATAGATGCATAAAGTTCTTCTTGGCAAGAAGCTCGTCTTCTGATTCTCTGTAGTCAGGATCATCTACGCAACAATCTACAGGACAAACGGCAGCACATTGTGGTTCATCATGAAAGCCCATACATTCCGTACATTTATCATGAGTAATATAATATACATCCATGTGTACAGGTTCATTCGCCTGATCAGCTGGTAAATCGTTGCCATCAAGAGTAGCAATCATACCTTTAAGAGAGGTTCCATCCGAGTATTTCCACTCTGCACCACCTTCATATATTGCATTATTGGGGCATTCCGGTTCACATGCTCCGCAGTTTATGCATTCGTCGGTAATCATTATTGCCATTTCAAACAAAATTTTTACAAATATAAACACGGAATTTGAATTCTTTGTTGAATTTTTAAAAAAGAACCTGACTATATTTGTGGCGTGAAAAAAGATCAAATTGAAATTACCTTAGCCAAGCTTGGTGAGGTCATGACACATTTTGGGTCCAATAGGCCATGGGCTGGGTTTGAGACCGGATTAACAGAAGAAGAACATAATGCGTTCAATGAGCTCATTGAATATACGAAACATTATAATGGGTGGTATTCAGAAGATATGGTGCGTAATTCCTTATTAAATCATGGAGGGCTACTCAAAAAGGAATATCTAAAGGAATGGATGTCTAATTACACGTACTGTGATACCCCAAAGACAGTTGCTGTGATTATGGCAGGGAATATACCATTAGTTGGATTTCACGACTTCATATGCGTTTTATGTTCGGGAAATCAAGTTTTAGCTAAGTTGAGCTCTGACGATAATAAACTACTTCCTGCACTGGCCAATATTATGTTCAGTTTTACTCCCGAATTAGAAGAAAGAGTTCAGTTTTCGGAAGGGAAAATTGCAGGTTTTGATGCTGTAATAGCTACTGGAAGTGACTCCAGTGCTGTCTATTTTGAACAGTATTTTTCATCTTATCCCCATATTTTTAGACAAAACAGAACTTCAATTGCTGTATTGAATGGTAAAGAAACCAAAGACGATATTGAGCTATTGGGAAAGGATATATTCGACTATTATGGAAGAGGATGTAGAAATGTCTCACATGTATTGTTTCCGAAAGGATATCGCATAGATTCTTTTTTTGAGGGAATAGTTACAATGGGAGATGTGATAAATAATAAGAAGTACGGAAATAACTATGATTATAATAAAGCGGTGCATTTAATGAATCAGGAAAAACTTCTGGATAACAATTTTGTCTTACTAAAAGAGTCAAAGGAGTTGTTTTCTCCCTTAGGAATGATCCATTATCATTTTTATGATTCTAAAGAAGACGTGGAATCGTACATCAATGATAATAGAAAAAAAGTACAGTGCGTTGTTGGTAATGAACACATACCATTCGGACAGACTCAATGTCCTAAATTAAATGACTATGCGGATGATGTGGATACGATGAAATGGTTGAATCAACTGTCCTGATTTTATACAGACGATATTTCTATACCTTTGCAGGCCATGTCCTTATTAAGTAAATACATGATACTATATAAAACAAAAGAAGAAATTGCAATAATGCGCGAAGCTGCTCAGGTAGTAAGCAGATCTCTTGGTTTAATTGCCAAGCATATGAAACCTGGTACAACACCAGCAGAGCTCGATAAAATGGCACATGATTATATTCTTTCTCAGGATGCGACACCAGGGTTTTTGGGTCTATATGGTTGTCCCAGTACATTATTAATTTCTGTCAACGAGCAGGTGGTTCATGGACTCCCAACAGATAAGCCATTTATTGAGGGGGATATTGTTTCTGTAGATTGTGGTGCTTTGTACAAAGGATATTATGGAGATCATGCCTATACCTTTAAGATCGGCAAAGTAAGTGACGAATTGAATAAATTACTTCGTGTAACAAAGGAATGCTTGTATTTAGGTATAGAGCAGTGTGTCGTTTCCAATCGTTTAGAAGATATTGGCTGGGCCATACAGCAGCATGCAGAGAAACATGGATATGGAGTAGTTCGAGATCTCGTAGGTCACGGTTTAGGCAAGACCTTACATGAAGAACCTCAGGTTCCAAACTTTGGAAGACGTGGTCGTGGTAAAAAGCTAAAAAACGGATTAACTATAGCTATTGAGCCGATGATAAATATGGGGACGGAAAAGGTAGTTACATTGAATGACCAATGGACAATCGTAACTGCTGATGGAAAACCCAGTGCCCATTTTGAGCATGACATTGCAATTGTGGATGGCAAAGCAGAAATATTATCCACCTTCGATTATATCTATGATGTAATAGGAAGTGATGATTAGAGAGCAGAAAATCGTTTCTATTGCGATTCTTACCGTTCTGCTTTATGCTTTTGGCTTGTTACTGGACTCGAATTTTTTTCTTCTTCCTTTTCCTCTTTTTGATCTTATTTTTATCGTCGTTTTTATTCAGTTTCTATTCTGGAACAGAAAGCTATTTAAGACCTATATCTGGATCTACTTTTCAGTAGCAATCATTCAGGTGATGTATAATCCACTGACTTTGGGTATGACTGCAAATGACCTGCAGCTCGAAAAAATAGATGATACACTGTTTATTGATGGCTTAAAATTAATGTCCAAAATTCTCCTTATAACTACGGTGGTTCTTTGGAGGTTTCAAAGAGAATTGAAATTCTCCATTTTATACATCGTATTATTTGCTGTTTGTATTGGTATTGGACTCATATCAGAATTTTTCTGGTTTACTCCAGTAGCTCCTTTTCTTTTTGCTCTGATTTTGCGCTTCCATGATCGGGAGAACCCATACCGATATTTATGGCTTCTTCAGGGCGTGTTCGATTTATTTACGGTAAGTATGCTGCTGTACGTGAATTGATTTCCTTAGGACTCCTATCAAATAAGGTCATTTAATTATTTCAAAGCGAAGGGACTGTGATCCACAGGTGATAAAATACATTCCTGATTTTAATCCTTCCATAGAAATCGTTGAAGTGGAATATTGCAAGACCCCTTGCAAATGCACTCTTCCGTAGGTGTCATAAATTACATAATGGCTAGGTGGAATATTTCCTCTTAAATGAATTTTATCACTGGCCGGATTTGGAAATAGTGAAAATTCAGGAATTTCATCCCAATGGATAGAGGCGTTAAATGCGTCCAACAGGGCCAAATGAGCATTGATGCGTCCATGACCGACTTCTTCATTCCATGTTCCATGCACATTTACACTGTCGTATGCATAAGGTGAAACCTTTTCACAGGTAAAATTTAGTAAATGTCTTACCTCATCAGAAGTAAGCGAGGGGTTTTCAGAAAGTAATAAAGCTGTCACTCCGGCAGCAACAGGACAGGCTGCACTTGTTCCGTTGAAAGTCATGGCATAGTCATCGGAGCTGTAACCATAGCTTCCAGAGATATCACAGGTAGCTATTTTAACACCGGGAGCAACTAAATCCAGAGTTTCCCCGTAGCTGCTTCCCCACCAGTTTTCTCCAGAGCAATCGTTCGGTCTTTTTCGTGTATCGCACATGTCGCTCGCACCAACTGCAATGGTCTCTGCAATATTTGCTGGCCATAATACTTCATTGACATTGTCATTCCCTGCAGAAAACAACAATACACTGCCTTTTCCATCTCTACCATCCGTATATGCGAGTCGCAATTCCTCATTACAAAGTGTGGTATCAATTGTCAATAGATTAATGTATTCGGGTGATAAACCTGCTGAGCAGCTAATCACATCCACACCCATGGTATTCCATGAATAAGCTGAGCCGGTCAGCAAGGCATTCATATTGGTAAAGGGTGTTATTTGACCGTTTAGATTGATATAGAAAAATATGCGAACCGGAACCAGCTGTACGAGAGGTGCAACTCCACTAATTCCCATATTGTTATCCTGTTCAGCCCCTATAATTCCCGCGCATGCCGTTCCATGGGCATTCTGTTCATAATCTAAAAATGGATATCCATGCGTATTTATGCTGTCCGTAGCAAATGCATCAAATCCTGCAAGAAGTCGGCCGGTGAATTCGGGGTGCAAGGTATCGATTCCGCTGTCCATTACTGCTACCACAATAGAATCCCCTTTTGATATTGACCAGGCATTAATGATGTCAATATCTGCGCCCGCTGATCCGCTGTATTGAATGGAGGAGCCTGTATTTTCCAGATACCATTGATAGCTATATAGAGGGTCATTTGTGCAGTCCTGTAGGGTAAAAAACTGGTTGATCTGAATATTTTTAACAAAACTGAGTGTCTTCAGTATTTCTTTTTTGTGTTTGAGGATATTGATTTCTTTATCAGAGGTATGAATTAGACAGAGCGTTTTGTTGTGAGGGTTTATTTCAGGCTCACCAAATTCTTTCAATCGATTTAGCTCGTTAGCAGATAATTTATCTTGAGTTCTAATTATGAGTTCGTTTGTGTAAAAGCTAATATGCCCATCAGTCATAATGGGAGCTACAGTAAATTCCCAGTCTTCATTAATTAATATGGGTTCTGATGATTGTAGCAGGTAATAATTATTATACACGTGATGTGCAGTTTTATTTACACTCAGGAAATCATTTTGATTTGATTTTACCACCAAATTATATTGGGAATTGACATGGGAAAAAGCACCCCAGAAAAGAATTAATAAGGCCAGTCGCATCGTTTAATCTACAAATTATTCACGTGATATCCTTATCGGCGAATGATAATTTTGTGTGTGCTTTGGCTTATGCCTGTTTTAAGGTTTAAAATATAAGACCCAGCATTCAAGCTAGAGACATTTATATCATGTGCACTAGAATTCGTCTCTTCTTTAAGAACAGTCCTGCCTGTAGCATCCGTAAGAAAAAGCTGTGTTTTTTCCCGTAATCCATCGACGTGAATTACATCATCGGCATAATTTGGATATATAATGAATTCTTGCAATTCATTGATCATGCCTGTTCCGGAATTATTTGGACAGTAATTTCCATCAGGAGCCAATTGGGGGAGTACGTATTGAGGGTCTGTAATCAAATTGTACATAAGCACGTCAGTACTTTGAAAAAGTGCAGGAGAACAGGGCTCCCATTCATTAGCAATACCATTGCAGGTCGAAGGATCATTTAAGATGCCCATCCAGGACACAATGGACCAGTACATATATTCTATAGCCATACACTGATAATCGCAGGTTTGATCATCATAATGATACCACGCTTCGCTTGGATAAGGATTAGGTATTGACAAAAACTGACCACCTCTGGCTACATCCATTGCTTCTGTCATTAAAGAGGAATTTGGGTTCATTGAAAATGCTGCGGGATATACATTCGTATGTCCCACGTGGTTAATAACATGAAGTATTTCTTCCACAGAAGCATCGCTTCCCCAGTAACCTGTTTGGGTCGGGTCCATTTCGTTGTTATAAAGGACTGCGGATGCACCATTTCCGTTATAAAGGGTAAAAAAAGTGTTTTCTGCATTATTTCCTTCCTGAGAAAATATTGGCATTAATGCACCATTCGATTGCAGCTGTGATTTCAATAAAGGGTCGTCAACTATTCCGTTTTCATCATTATCTAATAATTCGGCAGCTACAGCACCAGCGTGCAGCACCTTTTCGTCTGAAATACTACTTTCTGCATAGATGCTAAAACAGTCAAGAACATTAATGTATTTAGGAAATACAGCCAGTGCTGGGTCATTTAAATTCGGATTGCTTTCAATGGTCAGACATACTATATTTTGAGCAAAGAGATTTGCCTGAATTAAAACACCCAGAATAATCAGCTTAAATTTCATGTGATTTATTTATAAGTGAATAACTTCGTCATAGGCTGCCGCTGCTGCTTCCATTACGGCTTCTGACATGGTAGGATGCGGATGAATTGTTTTAATTAAATCTTCACCAGTTGTTTCAAGCTTTCGGACTGCTACAATTTCAGCAATCATTTCTGTAACGTTTGCACCAATCATGTGGCCTCCAAGAAGTTCACCATATTTGGCATCAAATATAAGCTTAACGAAACCATCCTTAGTACCTGCTGCGCTTGCTTTTCCTGATGCAGAAAAAGGAAATTTACCAATCTTAATATCTATACCTGCATCTTTTGCAGCACTTTCCGTCATTCCCACAGAAGCAATTTCTGGTGAGCAATAGGTACAGCCCGGTATGTTTCCATAATCAATTGGTTGCGGATTATGTCCCGCAATTTTTTCGACACATATTATCCCTTCGGCAGAAGCTACATGAGCCAGCGCTGGTCCAGGAACAATATCACCTATGGCGTAATATCCTGGAATATTTGTTTGATAGAAATCGTTAACTAAAATTTTGCCGTTATCTACAACAATGCCCACATCCTCTAGGCCAATATTTTCAATATTTGACTGTATCCCTACGGCAGATAAAACGATATCACATTCAATTTTTTCCTCTCCTTTTTCGGTTTTTACTTTAACCAAACAGTTTTTGCCTTTGGTGTCAACGCTTTCAACAGAAGCATTGGTCATCACTTTTATTCCACTCTTTTTAAATGATTTCTCTAGCTGTTTTGATACATCAATGTCCTCCACAGGAACAATAGCCGATTGAAATTCAACCACAGTTACTTCTGTTCCAATTGCATTGTAAAAATACGCGAATTCCACACCGATAGCACCGGATCCTACAACCACCATTTTTTTAGGTTGTTTTTTCAAGCTCATGGCTTGACGATATCCAATAATTTTCTCCCCATCCTGGGGTAGATTAGGCAGCTCACGGGACCTTGCACCAGTCGCAATAATCACTCCTTTATCTGCCGTATATTCAGTAGTTTTACCTGATTCATCTTTTACAGAAACCGTTTTTGATGCTTTAATTGTTCCGGTTCCTGTAAGCACATCAATTTTGTTTTTCTTCATCAGAAATTTGATGCCATTGCTCATTCCGTTTGCCACATCCCGACTTCGTTTAACCATTCCATCGAAATCCGCACTAACTTCTTTGACGTTTATTCCGTAATCTGAAGCATGACTTAAATACTCAAATACATTAGCAGATTTAAGCAGTGCTTTTGTTGGGATACATCCCCAGTTCAAACAAATTCCACCTAAAGACTCTCTTTCGACAACTGCGGTTTTTAAACCCAATTGAGATGCGCGTATGGCTGTAACGTACCCTCCAGGGCCACTTCCAACTACAATGATATCATAATTCATGTCAAAATTATTTAGGAAACAAAAATACTCAAAATAATGATATTTGGGGCTCATTCATTTTGTCATAATACATTCATCTGTGTATGCGATTTTTATTCTTTTTATATCGAATATTGTAGCTATTTTATCGTTATTTTTGTTCGATAATTTGAACTTATGAGTGAAACACTTCAATTAGAAGCGACAGTTGAGCAAGCAGTTGATTTAGGCTTGAGAGAAGATGAATTTGAAATGATTAAAGAGGTATTGGGAAGAACTCCCAATTTCACTGAAACTGCCGTTTATTCTGTAATGTGGTCTGAACATTGTTCGTATAAAAATTCAATTCTTTGGTTAAAGAAATTACCAAAGGATGGACCTCATATGCTTATAAAAGCGGGTGAAGAAAATGCCGGATTAGTTGATATTGGAGATGGGCTTGGTTGTGTTTTTAAAATCGAATCCCATAATCATCCAAGTGCTTTGGAGCCCTATCAAGGTGCTGCTACTGGTGTAGGTGGAATTAACAGAGATATATTTACAATGGGCGCCAGGCCAATTGCCCAGCTTAATTCCTTGCGATTTGGAAATATTGAAAGAGACAGAACCAAATGGTTGGTGAAAGGAGTAGTTAAGGGCATAGGAGATTATGGCAATGCATTTGGTATTCCAATTGTAGGGGGTGAGGTTGCATTTGACGATTCGTACAACACGAATCCTCTTGTCAATGCTTTTTCAGCTGGAATAATCGATATTAGGAACATGATTTCTGCTACAGCGAAAGGACCTGGAAATCCCGTTTTTATTGTGGGTTCTTCTACAGGAAAGGATGGTATAGCTGGTGCAGCATTTGCATCTAAGGATATAACTGAAGATTCTGCTCAGGACTTACCTTCTGTACAGGTTGGTGATCCATTTATGGAAAAACTCCTATTAGAAGCCACAATGGAATTGTCTAAAACGGATGCTATCGTTGGAATGCAGGATATGGGTGCAGCGGGTATTACTTGTTCGACATGTGAAATGAGCGCAGCAGGGGATGTAGGAATGGAGATTAATCTTGATGATGTACCAACACGACAGGATAATATGCTGCCATATGAAATTCTTTTGTCCGAATCTCAGGAAAGAATGCTGGTGGTCGTTAAGAAAGGGAAAGAGGATGTGGTAAAGGAAATTTTTACAAAATGGGATTTGCATGCAGAAGAAATTGGTGTTGTTACAGATACAAAGAGAGTAAGGTATTATATGGGTGGAGAGCTTGTTGGGGATGTCCCGGCAGAATCTCTAGTTCTCGGAGGTGGAGCTCCTCAATATGAGAGAGAGTTTCAAGAACCTGCATATTTTAAGGAGTTTAAAAAATTCAGCATCGATTCCATTACTCAACCTGATAATTTAAAAGAAGTGGGGATGGCTCTTCTTGGCATGCCTAATATTGCTTCAAAAAGGTGGGTGTATGAACAGTATGATTCTATGGTTGGAACGCGTACAATGACAACAAATGTACCGTCAGATGCAGGAATTGCCAACATTAAGGGATCCAAAAAAGGCTTGGCCATGACCGTAGATTGTAATTCCAGATATGTAAATGCTGATCCTGTGACAGGGACAATGATTGCTGTTTCTGAGGCCGCTCGGAATATTGTTTGCTCTGGTGCGATTCCAAGCGCTATTACAAACTGTTTAAATTTTGGTAATCCGTATAACCCGGAATCCTATTGGCAGTTTATAGGAGCTATTAAAGGAATGTCAGCTGCCTGTTTGAAATTTGAAACGCCAGTTACCGGCGGTAATGTATCTTTTTACAATCAATCTGTTACTGATGGTGTAGAAATCCCTGTATTTCCCACGCCAACAATTGGTATGATTGGAATCCTGGAGGATAAAAATAAAATCATGTCACTGGATTTTAAGTCTAAAGGAGATCTGATATTTTTGGTGGGGGAGTACCGAGAAGATATTTCGTCTTCGGAATATCTATACAATTATCATGGTATTAAAGCATCTCCGGCACCTTATTTTGACCTCGAACAGGAGTATAAAATGCAAAATGAGATAAAACAGTTTATAGCACTAGGTCTTATTAATGCCGCTCATGACGTTGCAGATGGTGGACTTTATGTAACTTTGGTAGAAATGTGTATTAATCGTAATTTAGGATTCGATATTGTTACAGATTCTGAAATACGTGAAGATGCGTTTTTATTTGGGGAGGGACAGGGAAGAGTAGTTGTCTCTGTATCGATGGATGAAGAAGATAAGTTTTTAGAGTTTATGCTTGACTCGAAAGTGAATTTAACTCTTCTTGGTCATGTAACTAAAGGCAAAATGGTAATTGACGATGAACATTATGGGTTTATCAATGAAGCCAAAGAAGTATATGAGAATGCTTTGGCAAATATCTTAGAAAAATAATTTATGGAATATAATACAACACGAGAAAAATTGATTCTTCCCGAATATGGACGGAACGTACAAAATATGATTTCTCACGCAATGGAAATTAAAGATCGTTCAGAGCGAAATAGAGCGACACAGGCGATAATAGAAGTCATGGGACAGTTGAATCCTCACCTGAGAGATGTCGATGACTACAGACACAAGCTATGGACTCATCTTTTTTTAATGTCTGATTTTAAATTGGATGTGGATTCTCCATATGAAATCCCTAAGGAGGAAGTGCTTAATGAGAAGCCTGAGCTAATGAAGTATCCTACAGGTAAAATTAAATATGGGCACTATGGAAAATATACGCAGCAAATATTGAGTGAATCATCAAAAATTGAGAGGCCAGAAGATAAAGAACTCTTAAAAAAATCGATGGGGAATTTCATGAAAAAGCAATATTTAACTCACAATAATGGAGCAGTGGAAAATCATGTCATAGCGGAAAATCTCAATGAACTATCTAATGGTGAGTTAACACTTGAAAATCCTGAGGATTTGATTAAAACAAATGTGCTTTTACGTACAATGGGCTTAATTAAAAAACATACCAAGACAAATTACAAGTCAAAGAAAAAGAAATACAAAAAATAGGATATGGCTTCTTTTGAAATTCATGGAGGTAAGCCATTAAAGGGCGAGTTGATTCCTCAAGGAGCCAAAAATGAGGCATTGCAGGTGTTATGCGCTCCGCTTTTAACTACTGAGAAAGTTACCATTTCAAATATTCCGGATATTATTGATGTCAATAAACTCATCGACCTATTGCAGGTTATGGGAGTAAATGTTGAAAAAGTAAAGAAAGGGACCTACATATTTCAGGCAAAAGAAATTGATCTCAGCTATTTTGAAACAGAAGATTTCAAAATAAGGGCATCTTCATTAAGAGGTTCTATTATGATAGTTGGCCCGTTACTGGCCCGATATGGATGTGGATATATTCCGAAACCTGGTGGTGATAAGATTGGTCGAAGAAGGCTGGACACCCATTTTGAGGGTTTTGCGGCTTTAGGAGCCAAATTTAATTATGATGGGGGTGAGCATTTTTATTCAGTAGAAGCAAAACAATTAAAAGGATCCTTCATACATCTTGATGAAGCGTCTGTTACAGGTACAGCAAATATTGTGATGGCAGCTGTTTTAGCTACCGGCAAAACTACTTTTTACAATGCGGCCTGTGAACCATATGTCCAGCAATTGTGTAAGATGCTGAATTCTATGGGGGCTAATATTTCAGGAGTTGGATCCAATATGCTTATTATTGAAGGAGTCAAAGAATTAGGGGGCTGTTCTCATCGAGTTAATCCGGACATGATTGAAATTGGTAGCTTCATTGGATTGGCGGCTATGACAAAATCTGAAATCACAATTAAGGATGTGAGCTATGATAGCTTAGGTATTATTCCCAGTGTTTTTAAGAGAATGGGAATCAAAATGGAAAGGAGAGGGGATGATATTTACGTTCCGGCTCAGGAATCCTATGAAATCGATACATTTATTGACGGTTCAATTTTGACGGTATACGATGCCCCATGGCCTGGATTCACACCAGATTTATTATCTATTATATTAGTTGTTGCAACTCAGGCAAAAGGAGCTGTTTTGATACATCAAAAGATGTTTGAGTCCAGATTGTTTTTTGTAGATAAGCTAATCGATATGGGTGCTCAGGTTATTTTATGCGATCCTCACAGAGCAACAGTAATAGGTTTAAACAGGGAACATGATTTAAGAGGAATTAGTATGACATCTCCAGATATTCGAGCAGGTGTATCCTTATTAATTGCTGCACTTTCGGCAAAAGGCAAAAGTGTTATCCATAATATTGAACAAATAGACCGGGGATATCAAGACATCGAATCCCGGTTAAATAATATCGGAGCAGATATTAGAAGGGTCGGCTGATATGAAACGCTATATATATCCATTTGGTGTAATTTCTGTTTGTATTTTGTTATTTGTAGTTATTAATAATAACTATCTGAGCAATTTAAATAGGCATTTTTCTGTGAATGAAAAAGTTCCTGAGATCGCTCTAAAGAATCCTAAAGGAAAGAATATTCGTCTGTCAAAGCTGAGAGGTAAACTCGTGTTGATTGATTTTTGGGCTTCATGGTGTGGCCCCTGCAGGAGAGAGAGCCCAAATGTGGTAGAAGCATACCATAAATACCACAAACGAAAGTTTACTAATGGCAAAGGGTTTGAAGTGTTTAGTGTTTCTCTAGATAAGGATAAATCAAAATGGATTGAGGCAATACAAAAAGATCGCTTAGTATGGAAGAATCACTGTATTGATGAATTTAAAAAAGCTCGTGCACTTTACCATGTGAAATCTATTCCTTATGCGATATTAATAAATGGAGACGGAGAAGTCATTGCTCAAGGAAAAGAATTGAGAGGAATCAAGCTTCATCTTACATTGGATAAGTATACAGTAGATTAAATACGATCCAGAGAATATTTTATAAGCTCAATCATGTGAGTTTTGTAGTCACTTGAAAATTCAAGATTAGGTCTGTTTGCAATGCCAAGACATATAGTAGCACATGAATGTCCTAATCCCTGCCCAAGTGTAAACAAGGCAGAGCTTTCCATTTCAAAATTCACAAAACGATTCTTTCCATCCGTGAATTGTTCCAGTTTCTCATGTAAACCTCTCGTATGAGTGGGCAATCTTAATTCCCTTCCCTGAGGTCCATAAAAACCAGAGCTCGTGACTGTAATTCCTTTAAAACACTTTGGTCCATCAAATTTATGGACAAAATCCCCAGTTCCTTTTTTGAGATAAGGAGCAACATGTTTTGGAAAGATATCCCGATTTTGAATTGTTTCGAGAAGCTGTATTTCTTCAGGTGAAAAATCAACATCATAAAAATGGCCCACATTATCCAGACCTAATGCAAACTCTGAAAGAACATAGGCATGGATAGGTATATCTGATTGCAAAATACCACAGGTTCCGATTCTCAGCAATTCCAATTTTGTACTTTGCTCTTTTTCGGTTCTAGTAATTAAGTCTATGTTGAAAAGCGCATCCAGTTCATTTACCACAATATCGATATTGTCTGTTCCAATTCCTGTGGAGATTGCTGATATTCTTTTATTCTTGTAGATCCCAGTATGACAGAAAAATTCTCTATGACTTGATTTGAATTCTACAGTATCAAATTGACTGGATACAAGAGAAACTCTTTCCTGATCACCAACCAATATAATTTTACTTGCTACATGTTCAGGGCTTAAAGCCAGATGATACACCTGATTCTTAGAATTGAGCACAAGCTCCGTTGCTGCAAATGATTTCAAAATGAATTTAGTTACTCAGACTTCCAAAAACTCTACTTAATAAATCAGTAATTCTGGCTACAGGGTCCAGCCTGATTTTATTTTCCTCTTTTTCCACCATGTAAAATAATCCTTCAATGGCTTTATCGGTAACAAACTGGTCCAAATCCGGGTTTAGCTTTTGTCCACCAGTCAAGGCCATTGCGGTGTTGTATTTTGTAATTAAAGGATTCCAGTATTTAGTTAGTTCAACCTTGGAAATCGCATCTTTTACTTTCGGTAAAAATGCAGATTTCAGCTTATCCTGAGTTTGTTCCTTTAAATACTTTGTTGCGGCACCATTTCCGCCATTTAATATTTCAAACCCATCTTGAACTGTCATATTCTTAATGGCATCTACAAAAATGGGTACTGCTTCTTTAGATGCTTCTTCCGCCGCTCTATTTAAAGTGGTTTCGAATTTTTCTACCTGACCATCAAGACCTAAGTCCAGGGCTTTTTGTTTTACTTTTTCTGCATCTGGAGGAAAAGGTAATCGAATATCTGTGTTTTTTAAAAAACCGTCCAAAACCGAAGTAGATTTCACAGAGTTATCAATACCAACATTTAATGCTTCTCGAAGGCCAGCAATGACATCGGTGTTTGTAAGTGCCGGAGTTTCAGTCGAATTTTCGTTTGAATTTACTAAATTATTTGCCTGATTTGCAGCATTGTTGAGTACGTCACAAGAACTCAATACTAGTATAATAGATAGAATTATCGGAAATTGGATTTTCATTTTTAATTATCGGATTACATTTATATAGCCGTAGTAAAGTCTTTTACCATCATTGTTTCTTTCTTTATAACCGGCTTTCCATGTATAGGTACCAGCAGGAACAATTTTTCCCCCGTATGTGCCATCCCATTCGGCATCGACATCATGAGATTCCCAAATCACTTCACCCCATCGATTAAATATTTCCAACGTAAAATTCTGTTCATCGATTCCCTCAATGACAATGAACCATGTTTGATTGTGCTCATCGTTATCTGGTGTAAAGCTATTAGGAGCATAGAAAATAACATCTGGAACAACTTCTACTTCCAAGGTAATCGAATCTGAACATCCTTCATTTGTAGTTACTATTAAAGTGATCGGATAAGTTCCTGTAACTCCTTCGGGATATGTAATTAAGGCACTACCGCCATTATTAATTAAAGAGGTAGCTTCAGGACTAATCCAAATGTAATCCACCACATTACCAAGAGCTGTTTGACTGGTTTGAATTTCAGTTTCAAACCAGGTTACTGGATTTTGTGAGATTGTAAAATTTGCAGTAGGTAAAGGAGTTACCTCGACAATATCGTTAAACTGGCCTGTGTACAGGCAGCCGTAAATTGAAATAATATTGACATCTAGGTCATAAAAACCAGGGTCAGGAAAAGTAATTTGAACATCTTCATTTCCATTTGCCAGAATCACATCTCCACTTGAAAAAATGAATTGCGTTGTATAAATTTCACTTCCATTAGAAGAGTTGTTATGAAAAATGAAATCTCCCGGAAGACATAAAATATCCTCATTGGGAGTAATCAGAGGTACAATTGGAGTAGGAAATGTTATTGTCAGGCATTCAGTTACCGAAGGAGAACCACATTCCTCTGAAAGAGTCACGCAATACTGTGTATTGTTGGCTAAAGGGTTGACTGTTATAGTCTGTCCTGTACCCAGCGAATTCCCATTCTCGGTCCAAGTGTAAATATAGGGAGATGAACCGCCACTTCCAGTAGCCTGTATGTCGATGAAGGCTTCAGCACATATTACTGAATCTGGTGTTAATTGCAAGATTGAAAGAGGACTAGGCTCACCGATTGTAGCCGATATTTGATCTGTACATCCGTTTGCATCGGTTACAGTAATTACATGCGTACCGGCAAGTAAATCATTTGCTACACTATCTATTGAACTGCTTTGATCCCAGGAATAGCTGTATGGAGAAGTTCCCTGAACTACTTCAACCGTAATACTACCATTATTTATACTGTTACATAGTGCATCCTGCTGGTCTTCAATACTTAAAATCATCGAAGGAATTTCATCTACCGTGACTGTTACAATGCCGTTACAACCACTCGGTGTACTCACATCACAAGTATACGTTCCGGCACTCAGGCCTGTCACTGTTTGAGTTGTTAATCCATTGTCCCAAAGATATATTTCTGTACCATCAGATGGCGACATAATTGCCGTAGCCGTACCATCTGTTCCTCCAGCACATGATACTGATGTAAATGTTCCACTAAAATTTGCAGGGCTATCGGTAACAGTAACAGTAGCGTTTGAGGTGCAACCGTTCCCGTCAGTCATAAAAACAGAATATGTTCCGGCACTTACATTGTTGACCGATTGATTGGATGAACCCAATGCTGGCCAAGAATAAGAGCATGGTAATGGGGAACCTGAACCTGGATTCGCGCTTACACTTCCGACTCCCTGTGTACACACATCAGGAGTAAAGGTTGCAATTACTTCTGGTGAAGCTGTAGTTACCCATGAAGTGTCAGAAACAGACCCTAAGGCTGTACCACAGGCAGAACTAGTAAGAAAATATCCTGTTGTTCCCGAGGGTACGTTTGGAATTGCTAAGGTCCCTCCGTTATATGGCGATGTTTGGTTTAATGTGTTATTCCAAACCAAGCTACTTCCTACACCCGTTATTTGAATATAAGGAATTTGATCAATGCTATAAGACGTTGTTCCCGGTATCGGTGACCATTTATATGCATCATTATTGGCAGTCCAAATTGTATTGTTTCTTCCCGGAGTTATATGAGCAATTGATCCATTTGCATTTTGAATTCCCTGAATAGCAAGTCCGCCATTCCACGTTCCACACACTGTTTTCTTCCCAATATGAAATTCAATATTATTAGAGGTCTCATAGAGAATAACTCCAATGTAATTGCATTCTGAAATACCGCAGGAGAATGCACCTATTTCTCTATATAAAATAATGAACTTTCGATCAGGTGCCGTTCCCATTGTTTGATATTGAATATTTCCGTTTGGACTAGTTGCATTATTTGGATTCATATCCTGATAGGCAGGCATGATAGAATTTAAAGCCGATGCAAATCCAGGGTTAGGAAGTGTCCCAACTGTGCCCAGGGCCCACGGACAATATCCACCTGCGTTTGCCATATTAAAAGAGACAACACCATTGGAACCTATAGTACATTGGTTATAGTTTGTTCCATAAAAGTTAAAACTAAAACCAATGTTTACAGCTTGACTCCATGAATCATCCGTAAGAGTTGGAAGAACAGTTGGTGAGTTTAAATTAATTCCACCTATAATATTTGGCCCTGAAGGAGTGCAGTTTTCAATGGTTAACGAGCCACCACATACGGTGACATCATCACCAAGACATATGGTTTGTTGACTTTGAAATGAAAAACCAAAGTAAATAACGAAAAAAAAAGCCAATAAGTAACTTTTGTTCTCCATAGTTAATGTTTGCAATTTAAACGATAATAGCTCTTCTAGGTTGCTTATTACTTGCAAAAATAATCCTTTTCGTTTAAATGGACGTTATTTAGTTTGTAAAGTACCGATTTTAAGGTTAAAATTCAATACAATTAAGTTTTTCGCAATATTCATTTAATATAAGCAAATCTTGATTATTTTTGCCAAGATTAAAGTCTAATAGATTTCACTTATGTCAGAAAAATTTCATGCAGAGATTGAAGCATTTATGCAGCGTGTAGGTGCTAAAAACACAAATGAACCAGAATTCCTTCAGGCTGTTCAGGAGGTTGCTGAAGCGGTAATACCCATTATTGAGGCAAACCCAAGGTATAAAGAAGCAAGAATTTTAGATCGAATTGTTGAACCGGAAAGAACAATAATTTTCAGAGTCCCATGGTTGGATGACGAAGGGAATGTCCAGGTCAATAGAGGGTATCGTGTTGAATTTAATTCGGCCATTGGACCTTATAAAGGGGGTTTGCGATTTCATCCATCTGTAAATCTTTCAATTTTAAAATTTCTTGGATTTGAACAAATATTCAAGAATTCTTTAACGACTCTGCCAATTGGTGGAGGTAAAGGAGGATCGGATTTTGACCCAAAGGGAAAATCTGATAATGAAGTGATGAAGTTTTGCCAATCCTTTATGACAGAATTATCCCGACATATTGGTGAAAACACGGATGTTCCCGCTGGAGATATTGGAGTGGGGAGTAGAGAGATAGGATATATGTTCGGTCAGTATAAGAGAATTCGTAATGAATTTACAGGGGTATTAACTGGAAAAGCCAGGCATTGGGGAGGATCGCTCATTCGTCCAGAGGCCACGGGTTACGGTACAGTATATTTTGCAAAAGAAATGCTTGCTACGAAAAATGAATCATTTAAAGGTAAAATTGTTGCAATTTCTGGTTCGGGAAATGTGGCTCAATTTGCCTGTGAAAAAGCCACACAATTAGGAGGAAAAATAGTGACACTGTCTGACTCTAAAGGATATATTTACGATGCAGACGGTATTGATGCTTCCAAATTGGCTTTTGTGATGGAGCTAAAAAATGTAAAACGTGGAAGAATATCTGAATATGTGAAAACCTATTCTTCGGCAAAATTTATTGAAGGGAAAAGACCATGGGAAGTGAAGGTGGATATAGCATTACCTTGTGCTACGCAAAATGAGCTGAATGGAGAGGATGCTAAAGTTTTAGTATCCAATGGATTAATCTGTACAGCTGAAGGGGCAAATATGCCTTCAACTCCAGAAGCCATTGAGGTTTTTCAGGAGGCAGGACTTTTATTTTCTCCTGGTAAAGCGTCAAATGCTGGTGGTGTGGCTACATCCGGACTTGAAATGTCTCAGAATTCCTTAAGAATGTCATGGACCTCAAAAGAAGTAGATGATAAATTACATGAGATTATGGTATCAATTCATAATTCTTGTGTTGAATATGGAAAACTAGAAGATGGCACCGTGGATTATGTAAAAGGAGCAAATATTGCAGGATTCGTAAAAGTAGCAGACTCTATGATTGATCAAGGATTGGTGTAAATTAATTTTCTTTATTTCTTATTTCAATTTCTACCCTTCTATTCGTTTGTTTTTGAATTTCATTGATTTCTGGTAATGGATGAATGGGAATTGTGCTTCCATGACCCTGGAAAGTCATTCTCTTCTGATTGATGTTATTATTTATCATAAATTCATATACTTTTAAAGCCCGTCTTTCCGATAAATTACTATAGTCGTCGGGATTACAGCAGATATGCCCATGAATCCTGATGTGTATTGCTTCGTTTTCTGTCATGAAACTCAAAAGTTCATATAGA
>Ga0206681_10000204_pt1 | contig 35620 bp, 35 predicted proteins | sample M150012015metaG_FD_161048 | JGI IMG/M metagenome (GOLD analysis project Ga0206681, IMG submission 161048) | Ammonia-oxidizing marine archaeal communities from Monterey Bay, California, United States - M1 500m 12015 | ecosystem: Environmental > Aquatic > Marine > Intertidal zone | place: USA... | reverse complement strand
TTATGAACTCCCCATGCCTTCCACTACTATTGGGTACTTTACTACAACCCAATGTTATACGGGCGTTCTAGAGGCTACCTATTGAATCACCGGAGAGTCATACCCGAGTATAGCAAGGAGTCACACAACAAAGACAGGAGGACACCCTACCTCGTTACGTTCAAACCGCGCACCCCCTTCCACCAGTTATGGATGAAGAGTCATGGTTCATTTCGCTCTCAACTGCGACCGGTGGGTTCGTCGGATGGCTCAATGCTCGGTTACAGGTCGATGATATGTGCCAAGTTTCTGTAAATAGCTTACAGGATCCAATCAACATGTGTGTTCCCGGTTTGAACGGTTGGGGTGGCACTATCTCGGCTGATGAAGCCCAAGGACGGCTCGCAGAGTATACCGACATGGTGTATCCGTCAAGCATACTGACCGGGCTCGCCCTCGGTTTTCTGGTTGGGGCCCTGTTGGTGGGTGCGTGGAAATTCGGACGTACCAAGGGCAGAATTAGAGTCAAGGTAGTCAACGAACATGACGAATGAGCCACCTTAGGCCTGCATTGATTCAGGGATGATTTAGTGGTGAAAGTTACCCCTACAAGGGTGAAGAAGAAATCCGGGAGGGTGGAAGCCAACCCCTCAAGTCGGTGCTTCATCAGATTACAATTAGTATACTAGAATACATTCAGTTATTCGGTTTTACTTTACCACAATTTCGCCCAATACGATATGAAGTTGTTTTCGGGCGCCAAAAAATACCTGTGGCCAATCCAAGAATAATCCCTCCAAGAATCAGCCCAGGCCAGCCCGTCTGAATGTAGCCATCTGAGGCATTGAAGTAAGCCCAAACGAATGAAGGTGCCACGCCTGCAATAATCACGACTGTTGCCTCTTCACGAATAAGTTTGGCAGTATCACGCTGAGAAGGTAATCTCGGTGGATTAGAATCGCGCTCACTCAATTTCTCAACGCGCGTTAGACGGACAAATTCCGGCTCTGGCTGTTGAGAGTTAATGAGAGAAGTTTTCGGCACTCCTCCTTTCCATTTTTTTGCAATTCGGAAAGTCCAATCATCATGTGACATCGGACGACCATCGAGTTCTTTGCCCCAATAATCACCCCTAAATCGATCTGATAATTTCTCAAATTCATCACTTCCCTCAACCACACCTTGCTCAAATGCTAATTGCCATTCTGATTCCGAAGCAACCCTGCACTCATTTGATTCAAGCAAAGGTTTTGCTTCATCAATATGAACAGGTTTTCTGCAAATTTCAAAATCATACTTCAACTCGACCATGTGACGTGGACCGGCTTGGCCGAATAGAATTGAGCGATTCTGGCTGCCTATCTCTGCGCGTCCAGGAATAACCCTGACCCACTCAATTTCCACGATCATTCCTCAGTATCAATTTGTCCAGTTTGAATTGACCATTGTGATGCGTATACATTGTCGTTGGTAATAAGATCGTTATGAATTCCTCTCTCGACAATGAACCCATCGACCATTGCAATAATTTCTTTCGCATTACGAATGGTCGCTAAACGATGTGCAACTGCAATCGTAATTCGGTTCTTTCCTTTTCCTCCACCGAACAAAGATTGTTGAATTCGCTTTTCGGTTTCAGCGTCTAGAGCAGCAGAGGCTTCATCGAGGATGAGGACATCTGGATCCATCAATAGTGCACGAGCCAAACTGATACGAGCACGCTGGCCTCCTGATAATCTCACACCACGATCTCCAACTTCTGTGTCCATCCCTTCGGGCAATACCGAAATGAATTCCCAGGCACCTGAAGCCTCCAAAGCAGCCTGTACCTCTGCATCACTAGCTACACGAGCGTAGGCGACATTATCGCGGACTGAACCGAAGAAAAGGAAGGGGTCTTGGGATACAAATCCAATACGATTGCGTACAGATTCAATTGAGAAATCAGTTATGTTTCGCCCGTTGATACGAACTTCTCCTTGACCTGGAACATAAAATCTCTCAACCAGTTTGAGAATGGTAGATTTGCCCGCGCCAGTATGACCCATAACTCCAAGAAAATCTCCTGACTTGGCTTCGAAAGAAACGTTATTGACGACATTTACTTCTGTATTTGGGTAAGCAAATGTCACATCTGTAAAAGCGATGGATTCGATTGAACCATCCAGTTCAATCGCACCTGGCTCATCAACAATTGATGGCTCCAAATCGATGAGTGCAAAGACTCGACGAGCAGCTGCCTCACCTCGTTGTAACTGATTAAGCAACATTCCCATGATGAACATAGGCATTGTCATTCTGGTTGAAATTAACAAAAATGTAACGAATTGCCCTACGGAAATTTCGCCTGAATTCATCAACCATCCACCGGCGGAAACAAGCAAACCAAATGAAATTCCTGCGACGACATAGATTCCTGGAAGGAAACGGTTTCGAAGTGCAGAAGCTTGAATCGCCTGATCTCTATATTCTGCACTCTCGCCAGACACCCTAGATTGTTCATATTCAGTCGCATTGTATGCTTGAACGACGATAACTCCTGACAAAACATTCTCCAAAATAGCGACGATGCCGCCGGTACTCTCTCGCTGTTTCTTGTAGCGGCGTTGAACCCGCGTCGAGAACCAAACAACCATCGGAAGAATTAGTAGGAGCGGAGCAAATAGAATTAGGGCCAATTTGGGGGACATCCAAAATAATATACCAAACGAAGCTGAAAACGTTATCACAATACGGATAATACTGGTACTTGCATCAGAAACTAAATCCTCAAGTTGAGCTACATCTGCAGACAGTACCGACATTAAATTTCCAGATTGACGAGTTTCGAAATAGGAAGCTTCCATTCTCATCAAACTGGCTGTCGCGTCCATGCGAATGTCGTGCTGAACCCGATAAGCGGTAGATTGCCAAAGAAACTCACCAATTCCCTGAGAAATTGCAAGGAATACAAATCCGGAGAATATCAAAAGTCCAAATCCAACCTCGACTGAAGGGAGATAACTAGAATTTACCAATGATTCAACACGAGAATCTGTAAAAATTCCACTCGAATAATAATCTGCTGCCATCCCAATTGCGATAAACGGAATGAGATCGAATGCTCGTGCTGAAGCATTGGCTGCTATTGCAAAAGACGCACGTTGCCAATAGGGCTTGATATAAGGTAAAACGCGGTAAATTTTCTTACCGACAATCTGTTTTTCCTCATCTAAATCAGAAGAATCCTTAGACAAACCCACAGCCATAGCCCTAGTCATACAGACCCGTCTAGTCAAGCCCCTTTGAATGCTTCAGTATCAGTTGGGAAACTACCTCAAAATCTAACACCCATGATTAGAAAAATATTCACTCAACTATTTCACGGATTTTATCTGTAAAGTTGTCTGGTGCGCCCGCCGGGATTTGAACCCGGGACATGAGGTTGGAAACCTCAGGTGATAACCCCTTCACTACAGGCGCGTGGGTCGCTCGACCTAAGGCTCAGATATGACCAATTCGGTGTAAGTCCGTTCAAATGTAATGTGCTTTTCGCGATGTCATGCTGCTCCGTCAGAGGCTTGGAATTGTATTGATTATCATTTTCTTGCCAATTAATGGGCCGCTCTGGCGTATGCTTGCTGAAATCGCTGGTTTGCCAATAAACATCGGCGAAGTTTCATTTTTCATACTTTCATTATTTCTTTTCATTTTAGGAGGAATAATGACCTTTTCTCCGAAGCTAAAAAACCCTTTTCAAGAATAGATTTCTGATGGCCAATTTGAATGGATATTCATCATTATTTCCGAGACCTCGGATTCGCTTTTTCCAGATTCGAGGAGGGCTCGACAAAGTTCCTGGGTTCTTTTTGGAATTGTTTTAGGTCCGAGAACCGCCCCGGGACGACGCGGATCATCGAGGAAATCTGTTTCCATGCCCCAAGGCGAAGACGATTTATCAATCGTGGAAACCAAGGATTCGATACATCCCTTTCCAACACTTACTGTGCAAGCAAGTCCATTGGTGAATTGAGTACTAACGTCAGCTGGAGCATAATGACGAATTGTTCGATTTAGAGGCATCCCCGCTCTTCCACATATTTCAGCTAATTCTCGGTATGTGGCCGAGCCATTATCTTCAACATGAAGTTGAACACTCGTACCAATCTTTGCAGCACGGCTCAAAACCTCGACGAGTAATTCGTTCGCAGCGTCCCAGATTTCTTCTGAAACGGGATAATGTGGCCGACCGACCTCACCTAAACAAACACAATCACCGCTCGAATAGTGTTCTAGCGCCAAATCTACCGCTTGCAAATGTAAATCACTCGCCTTCGTCATACCTAGTGTCAAAACTTGATGTGCCCATGCGACGGGATGTGGCCCCAATATCACCGAGACTTGAATGCCAAATTTTGCTCGAACCTCATCAGCCATCGTCAATGTATCAAGATAAGCGGTGCGATATTCATCGATATCGATTGGCAAATTCTCAAAATTTGGTTTGTGAACCAAGTTGATTGCCGTACCCCCAACTCGAACGAATTCTTCGACCGCATCAAGAAATCTATTTGAGCGATCGAGATGCATATGTTGGTCGAGTATCGGCCCTATCCAACGACCATCTTTCAGCATGGGCCTCACGCCAGTGCGCCTTCTAATTCGAATCGTTTAATCCAATGCCGAATCGCCATCTCAGCTATTCGCTTCGAAGATTGGCCAAGTACGATTCCATGTCCATTATTGAATAATATTATTTGCGCGTTATGGCGACTAGCATCAATCCGCAGTGCATTGATATCATAGTCTACATCTGCTTCGAGAAATCTATCTGCTACTAATTCTAACAAGACTGCTCTGCCGATACTAAATTGCACTATCATATCGCCAGAATCCATCATCAGCCATTCATCAGTCATCCCGAGTTTATACAATAATTCTTCAATCGCCAACCGGGCGACTTCACCTCTTGAGATTCCGTGAACGAGTACGGTTCCTTCCGGTTCAATAACAAATGTTGCGTGTGGTTCTTCGTGAGAGATTACGACATATTCTCCACTTTTTGAGCCACCACCCAGAGTTACTGCCTCATCATGGTCAATAGGTTCTGAAGGTGTGAAGCGGAAGGTCTGTGTTTCAACTTCGACCTTAATTTTCTCATCAGTCAATTTCACTCCTCCGTGACAACTAATTCCACATCCGGCCAAGACGAGATTGCCTCTGACATTGAGGGCAGCCAAGCTTGATGGATGGGTACCAGTAGAGTTCTGTCCTGTGCTCCGCCATCATCAACCCTACTATCGCACAGGTCTCTAAGTGCACCGCGTAATCTAGAGGCAAAACGGAGATTTCGCTCACAATTGAGTTCATCTGAATTCCAACGCTCCTCTTCTAGCCACCATGTTGCTGAGGATGCTGAAGCTGCACCCAATTCGACATCAACATAATTGTTCTTTTCAATTTGCGATATCGCTGCTCGTCGAGTAGTTTTCCAACGCTTCGATGTCCGAAGCGTTGCCAATAAATTGCCCAATCGCACCTGTTCATCAGCGCTTCTAGTGAGATAATCTTCCCAAATTTCGTCATCGAGATTAGGTTCGATTGAATAAATCGGCATCCCACCACGAGCATTTTCTGCATGTTTAATCAATCGAATTTGTTCTGGATCTGGAATGTTCGGACCATCAATTTCCAATTCGACTAAATCAGATACGAGTCGACCAAAAGCAGTTCCTGAAGTCAAGGCAGAATCTCGATGAATTCCAGGGCTCTCTTTGTCTTGTTCTTCCTCGATTCGCCATTCAGCCAAATCATTAGATGATGCCAGTAGTGCTAAGCCATCCCAAGATTCTCGTGGACGAAGCATGTTTGGCATACGTACACAAGGTAAATGTGGCCATAATACGATTTTTCCCCCTTTTGGGTCTGAAAAAATCACTGAACTCCAAGTCAGCTGAGGTACGTCCACGACGCGTCCAATCACTCCCTTCGGTTCAATTCAACGGTCGAAGAATCGTTAATTTCGTTCATTCTCAATCTGATGCATTGAAGGCAGATGCCGTCCCGAGACCATTTGAGGAACATGGAACAACCCCACTCTCTCGAACCAGTCATACAATTGAACGAAGTATTTCCTGGCCACACAAATGCACGAAACACGCTCTTTGGTGGGCGATTAATGTCGATTATGGATACCGCTGCCGGTATGGCAGCATCGAAATTTGCACACCAGCAATTCGTCACAATTTCGGTCGACTCATTGAAATTCCGTCGACCGGCATACCAAGGAGATGTCATTAGAACGACTTCGAAAGTGGTTTGGACCTCACCACACACCGCTGGTGTTCACGTGATTTCTTGTAGGTTATCTCGAAGCGAATGGGTTGGTGAAGAAATTTGCTCTGGGTTCTTTTTCATGGTTGCAGTCGATGAAAATATGAAGCCAAGTAAAATTCCACAATTCACTCCTGTGAATGATGAGGAGCAAAATATGTGGAATGCTGCTCAAAAGGCTCGCGAAATGATGTAAAGAAAAAATAGATTCAATACATTTACTATTCCGTATAAACCTCAAATTCTGTCTTCGACCGAACCAATCGATTCAACAGGGGTCGTTCGGTCGGCGAGCCATGCCCGTACTCAATGTCGCATTCTCTGGCACTGAGGAATTGGCTCGCAGTATTGCGAAACGTAGCGATGTCAGAGATATCGAATCATATGTTTACAAAGAGGTCAGGGGTGGTCTCACTCAAATCATATCTTTACTCAGGCCACTAAAACACCCTGAGCGATTACGACCTTTGCTATCAGTTCTGAATGTTGCAAAGGTCGGCCTCGTTGAGGTAACAAAAGTCGATGCTTCACTCGGAGAAATTCTCGTTGCATTCGGATGTGCAAGAATCGAGATTGGACATGTGATTATCAATCCTGAACAGGGAGGTTGGGTCGATCCTGATCAAGTCAAAATGATATTATCTCAAGCTGGTCTTGAGAATTGGAAACTACATGAATCTGTACCGGATGAACATGATTTACGAGAGCTATTATTTGCTCACTTAGACGAGGTTGAAAATGATTCAGAGGGAGATTTAATTCTTCCAGTCGACCAACATTTCAATGTCAAAGGAGTCGGTTTGGTAGCTATTGGATACGTTCAATCTGGAACCGTCAACAAGCATGATACGGTTCAGGTTTTGCCGGCTACTGAGGATGCAATCGTACGTTCCTTACAGGTAATGGACGATGATGTCGACGCTGCAGTCTCTGGAGATCGTGTAGGTCTTGCATTACGCAATTTGAGAGAGGAGGCACTTCATCGAGGATGTATGATTATTCATCTCGAAACCAATGCTTTGGAAAAGCACAAAATTTCAAATTTCAAGTTGATAAAGGCGCCTTTCCAAAGCCGAGACCTTCACGAGGCAGATATCGTTCACGCAGCCGTCGACATGCAATTCACAGTCGGCCGCGTAAAAACGGTGGACGGCGAGGATATCACAGTAGAATGGGAGAGCCCTCTCTGGCTTCGTTCTAAGTCGAGTCCCCCGGTTCTCATCACCCAATTAGATGCTGTTCCGATGAGGATTCTTGGTGTTGCAAATTCGATTAGTTCGGCGTAAGATTCCGACCTCGAGAAGAGGCGCCTCAACCTACTCAACTTAGCGAGTTATTATATCGTACAAGATTGGCTGCCGGTGCGGATGCACGGTCTTGGGCGTAATGCCCGACCGGATGAGGGGATGTCGGAGTTATTCGGCAATCTGTCTCTGGTCGGGTCGAGTGGGCGATTTGTCGCTGTTCTTACCAAACGTCAGTTAACGCTAGAACGATATGATGGTCATGGCATTCGACTCGACCTCGGAGCAATCTCGAGATTGCGAAATATACAGATTGCGAGATTGCCTTCAAGCATCGTCCCTCTAGGAGGAGTTGCGACATATCTCGGCGCATTTGTTCTCGTAGCCCCTCTAGGTCAAATCCTAGCCGCAACCGGTGTGCTTACGGTGGCATCCTACTTTATCTCCAAACGTTCAGTCTTGGTAATTGAGACTAGTGCGGGTGATCGGCATACCATTTCTGGTAGTGAAGGAATATTACTTCGAATCTGTATGATGGTCGATAAGGTACGACACGGTGCGACCATTGAAGAAGCGAAAATTGGTCTAGAAGATATTGATAGAGAAATCCCGCCATACCCTTCATTCACTGAAGCTGGAGGGTTCTTACCTCAAACCAAAGGTTTGCTCACTGCACCTGAAATTGATAATCATGAAAATGAAGTCGAATCATTTAATTTCGGCCATACACCAAATGAAGTCGAGCGGCGACCTACTCCGATTTACTCGTCAAGCCCGCCTATCGCACATGCTGTCCAGAGTCAAGTTCCAATTATTCCTCAGACCCCCCCAGAACAAACAAACGATTATTCTCGGACGACTTGGGGGGAATCCGCAAATCTTGAAAATCTGAATTCTGAGGTTGAAGCTTCTGCTTACGAGAAAACCTGGGGTAGGGAAAAACCGGACTGGTATGCTGAACGTGAACCTTCCCGAATAGATAGTGCATTGTCTGAAGCCAATGATTCGATGGATCTATTCGGTGCAGGCGGCATCTTTGATGCCGATCCAGTTAGTTATCCAGCACCATCTCCTTCTTCATCACCTACAAATTACTCGACACCATCCACCCCTGCTCCAGCATCTTTCAACCACGACGTGAGTGATTCTCACAATGATAATAATCAATATTTCAATAATGAGATTTCTCAACCGGTTGCTCGACGACCGGCGTCAAGCTCACAGATGATTCGAGCAGCAAACAATCAATTCGGAGCTCCAACCTCACCATACACCCCTCAAGGATTACCCGACCCGACAGAAGAAGCGGTTCGAGATGAGTGCAAGCCAGGATTGGTTAGACAGGCTCGTGCACAGAAGGCTTTAGCAATCCGTGAAAATATTCGAGTTGCTTTACCTGAGCCCGCGGACATGGGTGATTTCCCTGGAATTGCGAACCTAGCAACTCCGATGTTAAATGGCCGAGTACAAGTACGCAGTAAATCTTCGGAGAGAAGGGTTAGTTGGTTTGAAAGTTTAATTCGACCTAAAGCAAAACCAATTCGTGTCCGAGCACAAACTTATGCTGCTGAGTACGGTGATTCTGATGGAATAATTTCCGATGAATCATCTCGATTTCAAACGAATCAACATCTTCGTCTTCGCTCAGACCACACGCACCAAGCAGATACCATTTCTAATGTTCAAGAAATTACTTCTGCTCAACCTTCGACTGCAAAAGACGCGCTGAGTGCAGTTGTGAATCGTGTTTCACGAGGCGAAGAACATTCGCCTCGACAAATTCACGACCCAAACACTACTCTTCGATTCAATCAATTACAACGAACAACTGTTGAGGACGAGCCGGTTCATCTAAGGCAAATTCGCCGACTCGATTAATTACAATCCAACAATGCTTCGGTATCGGTCTAATCGAGCGTGATATGGCCCACGCCGGATTCCTGCGAGGCCGGATGAGCCGATACCCCCGATAGTGAAAGATGCGGTAATTGTACCATGAATCAATGCGTCCCTGACAGTTTCAATTTCATTCAAAGCGCCTTGTCTTCCAACCAAGTTTCCAAGAAACGCTCCAGCAAAAGTATCACCACATCCAGTGGGATCTACGATATCATCAGTCGGGTAAGCAGGCAGAGCGATTACTCCGAATGGGAATACTGCGAGAACCCCGCTACTTCCACGTTTGACAACAACGCAACGAGGTCCTGGCCCAGCCGCTTCACCACCGTGAAGAGCGGCGCCAGAGCGAAGTCCTTTGATGGCTCGGAACAAATTTTGATCATTCGCAATCGCGCAGACCTCCTCTTCATTCAAGATTGCGATGTCGACTTTACGAAGAGCTTCACAAAGGGTAGGCCGCTCGTTATCAATCCACAACATGAAAGAGTCGAGCGCGGTAATTTCAGCGGAAGGACATTGATCTAGTACCGCGATTTGAGTTGCGGGGTGCGTATTCGCACAAAATAAGATAGAAGGGGAGGTCCATGCATCAGGAATCTCTGGTTTGAAATCAGAAAGAACATTCACGTCGGTAGAAATCGTTTCGACATCTTCCATCGAACCATGATATTTTCCAGACCAACGAAACGTTTCACCATCCCGCATTTCAACTCCTGCAAGATTTATTCCCGATGCCTCTAATTTGAGTTGATCTGAGTTGGAAAAATCTCGACCAACAGCGCTCACAATACCTATTCTTGTCTGATTTTTTGTAACTACAGGCATATGAAAGCAAGAGGATAACCCAGCATAAACAGCTGCGCCACCTAATAGATCTGAACCTGATTTTTCTGGCGTTTCAATATCATCATAACCGATGCTGCCAACAATTACCATCTCCATTTTTTCACCCCTGTAGTAAATTTGGATGATTGTCCAAATATTTGATTGTAATTTCTCGTTGACAGAAGTCGGGTTCAGCAAGAATTGCCCGATGTAACGGAATTAATGTGTCGACGCCGAGCAACAATGTTTCTGATAAAGCGGCATCGAGTTTTGAAATCGCTTCATCTCTGCTCGGTGCCCAAACGATTAATTTCGCAAGTAAACTATCGAAGGAAGCAGGCATATCATAACCCGTATGAGCATGGGAGTCGACACGAACGCCAGGACCACCAGGCCAATGACATTCCCATAATTTTCCGGGTGAAGGAGTAAGAGTTACAGGATTCTCTGCGTTCAATCTCACCTGAATCGCGTGGCCGTTGATGTGAACATCGTCTTGAGATAGGCTCAATGACTCTCCCGCTGCAATCTTGATTCCCATGGCAACTAAATCGGTGCCAGTTATCATCTCGGTCACCGTATGCTCGACCTGAACTCGTGGATTAACTTCTAAGAAATAAAAATCTCCGTGAACATCTCGGAGAAATTCGAAGGTCGCCAAACCTTGGTATCCAACAGATTCTGCTCCTGCGACTACCTTCGCACCGATTTCGGCTCTTACCTCCTCTGATAGCCATGGTCCTTCTTCGAGAATTTTTTGATGTCGACGCTGAATTGAGCAAAATCTTTCGCCGAAATGAATAGATTTATTTCCATCACCAAGTACTTGGAATTCAATGTGCTGCGCGCCTTCAATGAATTTTTCTAGGAATACTCTATCATCTCCGAACGCTGAAAGAGCGCGCCCTTGACATAATCGCAAAGCTGCTTTGAAATCATCAGCAGATTCGACCACTTGCATGCCGATGCCGCCACCGCCAGCGGCAGCTTTGATGATCACCGGAAAACCGATTTCGGTAGCCATTGAAATCGCTTCCGAAGAATCCGATATCGGACCATCCGTTCCTTTTGCAACAGGTAATCCTGCTTTCATCATGACTTCTCTCGCGGTAATTTTGTCGCCGAGCATCCTCAAAACATCTGGACTAGGGCCGATGAAAGTGATTCCCTCCTCGGCCAAACGCTCAGCAAAGGTTGGGTTTTCTGCTAGGAAACCATATCCTGGATGAACAGCATCTGCACCAACTTCTTTGGCAGCAGAAACAATCGCTTCGATATCGAGATAACTTGCGAGAGGATCTGCGTGGGGTATGAATATACCTTCATCTGCGAATCGAACTGGCATCGAGAGTCGGTCCTCTTGACCGTAAACAACTGCAACTTCAATCCCTAAGCTTCGGCATGCGCGGAGGATTCGCAACGCGATTTCTCCGCGATTTGCAATCAGAACCCGCCTGAACATCGATTCAATCCAAGAGCAACAATCCTATGAGAGATTCCCTCTGGGTGTTGCTAGAATAGATGCATCAATCAGTAAACATCACGCAGATAGCGCTTTTCTGATTTCATCATGCCATCCTCGACATAGGATTTTGCCTCATTTTCAGACATGTCGCCATATTCTGCACAAATCCCAATCAGGGTTTTGTGAACATCTTTAGCCATACGAGATTTATCACCGCAGACATAGAAATATCCTCCATTGTCTAACCAATTCCAAATCTCTTCTCCATGTTTCTTCATCAAATGTTGAACATATACTTTTTCTGCGCCATCTCGAGACCAGGCCAAGTCGTGTTTATCGAGAACTCCGCGCTCCTTCCAATCATCCATTTCTTCTTTGTAATAATATTCTCCGGATTCAGTTCTGTCGCCAAAGAATAGCCAATTTCTACCTTCATCGCCATTGATATCGCGCTGTTGTAAGAAAGCTCTGAACGGCGCGATTCCAGTCCCTGGACCGACCATGATACAATCGGTTTTGCCATCCTCAGGGAGGATGAACGAACGAGTAGGTGACATGAATACTCCAATTGGAGTTTCGCCGGCCGTACAACGATCAGCAAGGAACCCAGTCGTCAATCCAGTACGGTCGCGGTCGTGATAGGAATATCGAACGATGCCGACAGTAAGGTGAACTGTACCTTTTTCGTGTTCTGGGCTGCTAGCAATAGAATAAAGACGAGGTTTGAGGCGATCCATTCCTTCAATAAACTCTTGTGGAGTGAAACCAATATGACCGAAATCGCCCAAAGCATCGAGATAATCGCGGGTCCACATGTAATCTTCCATTTTCTTCGCATCGGAAGTCAAACTATTCCACAATTCTTCAGCAGAATCATTTGGTGAACAAATTTCTGTGTAACCTTCTGGAACATCATCATCCTCTCCTGAGCCATCCCAAGAGATGAGTGAAGATCCATCTACAGTTGAAATTCTGACACGCTTTACAATGCTGATTGAGATTGTTCCATTTCCTGATGATACACGAGAACCGAGTCCGACCAACCATTTCTTTGAAACTCGATGAATTTCGTAACGGTTGGTTAGTGCTTCTCGTAATTCGCAAGGGCCGAGATGAGTCTCGACCTCTTCTTCACCCGTGAATCCTCCAAGAGACAGCAATTCTTCGACCATATCCGGTGGACATGCTGGAATAACCCCTAGAGCATCTCCTGCTTTGTATTCAAGCCCTGAATCACCTAAATCGAAAACTAGATGGCGAGTCTCTTTTCGAGAACTCTCACCATTGAGAATAAAATTATTGGTGAGTTTCGAAGTATATGGGTTCTTTACGCTCCAATCCGACATGAAATCATCTTCCTGTTGAGTTGGGCGAATCGTAGACCATTTATGAAAGGATGCGGAAATAGTACACTCACAGCGATGACGTCACAGCGATGAAGTCAAGTCATGACCACCTCATCGCAGGCTATGGCGCGAGTGCAGTTCCTCGGTACAGGCAATGCATTTTCACCGGCTGGCCGGATGAATGCATTAGTGTTAATCGACGAGAAAATTCTCGTTGATACACCACCTACACTAATGCCTCAATTGCGGCGAGAAAATATTTCACCAGCAGAAATTGAACACCTATTAATTACTCATTGGCACGCGGATCATATCTTCGGTTTTCCATTTCTAATGCTGGACAGACACCATGTCTCAGATCCAAGCCAAGAAAGAAATCTAACCGTCCACTTAAGACCCGAAGGAAGAGAATTATTAGAATCAATTACAGAATTAGGCTTTCCTGGTTCGGTTGAAAAAGGAACCTTGTCAGTTGTCAAATGGAATGAAAATGAAATCACAAACCTTGAAAATTCGGATTGGAAATTTGAACGCTTCAAGGTTTGCCATACTCCAGAAACTGACCCACATGGATATGAGTTAACACATTCAAATGGTTTTGTATTTCTCCACACCGGCGACTCAGGACCGTGTGAAGAAATCGATTCTAGAGCCGGTAGAGCCGACGTGATTCTCGTCGAAATGGGTGTACCAAATTTTGTCGAAAGCCCTCACCATCACACACCGAACGACATTACCGCACTCGCTGAAAGATTTCCTAATTCGAAGATTCTTGTAACCCATAATTTTGCGAGTTCAGAATTGGAAAGAAATGGTTTTCCCAAACCCAAACTATCTAATTCAATTATGCAGTTAGAAGATGGTGATGAAATGATTATCAGTGAAAATGGCGAGATAAAATTTGTTAATAAAAATACTTAAAAATTTACAACAGTTATAATCAACAACATTGCAAATAGCGTTTTTAATTATAACCTTAGCGAAATTATCACTAGATTTAGTTTCTATCCAAAGTGGAATTATTGAGTATTATTGTCCTTTGTGTCATCTACAATAATCAATGGATATTAGTGTAAAATTTACATCGGGAAAAAATGTTAAAAAACAGTCACTAAAGGGGTTTCTATCTCTCACAAGCCCATGTTATTAGTTGGTTTATTCTGTCATTTAAACCCTCAACAATCCTCATCAATCAAAGAGATGGTTTGGAATGTTTTATTATCCCTGAGTCCTTCGTGAAGAATCCGCGTAATCCAACTCGCCTCTCTTTGAGAGGAATGAGGGGGTGTTTACTATCGGGTTGGAAAATGGTGTTAAAAAATGAGGGGGAATATTTTCGAGAAGATTCTCGGACAAGATTCACTTTTCATTGATAGAAAAGCATTTGATCACGCTTTTGAACCATCTCGACTTCCTCATCGTGATCATGAAGTCGAAGCTCTTGTTCGCAATTTAGTCGATGCTCTAAACGGACATATTCCATCGAACATGTTACTCTACGGAGTTCCGGGTTCAGGCAAGACTGTTGTGACAAGATTCGTCCTCACTCAATTGCTAGAAAAGGGTAAGGAGATGGGGCATCCAGTAAATACCTACGAGATAAATTGCAGAAATGTCGACACAAAATACAGGGTCGTTCAAACCCTTGCCACACAACTTCACCAACGTGGAGATACTCCGATTCCGTTTACCGGCTGGCCAACAGATCGCGTTCTTGAAACATTACTTCATCGTATGGATCGAGCAGGTGGCGTACATATTCTAGTTCTCGACGAGATAGATAATCTCGTCGCTAAAGCAGGCTCCGACCTTCTTTACAGTCTAACAAATATGAACACACTTTTGACCAATGCACGATGTTGTATTATCGGTATTAGCAATGACCTTCATTTCACTCAAGAACTCGACCCTCGCGTTAGTTCAAGATTGAGTCAAGAGGATGTTGTGTTCCATCCATATGGTGCACCTGAAATTCAAGACATTTTACAAGAGCGAGTTCGTTCAGGATTACGAACCGATGTTTTGGATGGCGGCGTAATTGAACTCTGTGCTGGTCTAGCCGCTCGAGAACACGGCGATGCTCGCCGTGCTCTCGACCTATTGCGAATTTCTGTTCAGAAAGCGGAGCAACGCTCACAGACGAAAGTGGATCCACGTCACGTACGATTAGCTCAAAGTCAATTAGAGCACGACCAGGTGACGCCGATTCTTCGAACTTTACCTCTCCATCAGAAAGTGGTACTTTTCTCCATTCGACTGAATGAAGAAAATGGATTACGAAATATTTCGACCGGCGAAATTTTCCGAACATATGCTGAGGCTTGTATGAAAATTGAGGTCGAGCCTCTAACGCCTCGGCGAATTTCATCACTCCTCAATGAATTAGATACTCTCGGGCTCATCATGGCTAGAAATGTCAGCAAAGGCCGTGGTGGACGAAGTAAACAAGTTAACTCTGCGATTCCAAAAGCGATTGACGCAATCGCGATTATGGGAGAAAATGAGCCTTTAATCGACGAAGCAAGTCAAGGCAAATATATGCTCCAAGGAAAATTGTGAACTCAACTCACGCCTGAAAGCGTTATACCGAAAGGGTAGGTCGCCGACCTCGATAACCATGGTTCAAACCGACTGGAAAGAAGCGTTGACTCGCCCTAGTTGTACTGCATCAACAGCCGCTCTTTTGATTGGATCATGGGTTGTTTTACTCACTATAATCAATGTTGTTCAAGGTGCATATTCACCCGATCACAAGGTATTGTGGTTCGGTTTTCTAACTGGTGGAGTTTCAAATTCAACAGATATGGCATTTGTTCTCGATGATGCCTTCTTTGGCATCATCGGTGCTGCTTTGATGGCTGTTGGATGCAGAGGACTGAATAATTCACACGATGATGGCGCTGTAACCGGAATCTCCGGCTTCTTTCAGAGTGCATTTATTGGCGACCTATTCTCAAGCGCAAATGGAGTCATCAACACAATCGCATCTTGGTTGGTCATTATCGGAATTGGATTTTACTTCTACTGGAGTGTAATAAACACAACTTGGGTTGACCCTGGCGTCTACTCTGTGATGATTGTCTTCGTCACATTTGGGTTTGGCTTGCGAGTAATGGCAAAAGCAGAAAACTGATTCAATTGATATCCAATTGTTTTGATTATGCTGAATCAAAAGCAGTTAGCAACCTACGGCACCTTGTTTTTGAATCGATTCCGGTCAGTCGAAGAACCACTCCACGGTGTGGCTGACCGTAAAGAACCACGCTGCCGATTGGAGCAAGTGGGTGTAGGAATAGTGGAGCGAGATCCTCCTCTCCATCAACAATGATTAGAGTTGATTCTTCGTTATGGAAATTCACCATCGCAATTTCACAAGCGTTTAGAAGCGATGGTGTAAGTTGCCCAGGAGGATTAATACAATTCAGAATATTATCGAAATCAGATTGATTAATATCATTATAACCATGCCATTTTTCCCTCTGTGTTTTTTCGTCAATTAATCCTATGTCGGCATTTCTTCCAACCTGTTGCAGTGCGAGAATTGTAACATCACCGACACCTATGATTGGACTTGCATCATCTCCTGCTATCTCTAAGGCACCGAGGATTGCAACCGATAAATCATCCTCTGGCCCTTCACAAAGAATGCCAAAAGGATCTTTTAACTTAGATTCAATTTCCTTTGTGAGGGTGATAACTCCCTGTCGAGAATTCTTAGGTATCCAAGGATTCCCTTCAGAATCAATTTCTCCAGCTCGAATTCTCGAACTTGAAATTGGTTTACCATCATGAGCATCTACATGTTCTGCCTGAATAATTTCAAGCTCCCCTAATCCATTATGCTGGCGTTGTAAATTTATCTCTTCACAGTTAGCCCTTGTTTCAGAAGTACAAATTATTGCTCCGGCTTCCAAATGAGTTGGTGCTGGTCCAACATTATCTTCGAGTAAATGTAAACTCAGGGATGGGCTCAAATCTTTACCGATTAAATCCAACAATTCAGCCGCTCGCTCATCCCAAGAAAGAATTTGAGAATTTTTCGCCTGAGCTAATATATCACTTGTCATCCAAACTTCTAATTTTTGGCATTTTTCTAGGCCAGTAAGCAGAAGTGCATGGTGCCCAGCATGGAATCGGTCGAAGGTCCCCCCGATGAGGCCGATGCTGTGCATTGGTTGTCAGCAAGACTCGCCTGCCTTGAGGACTGCGGAAGCGCGTGTTCTTCAAATTCCAAGAAAAGCGCTGCTGAATGAAAAAAAGAGTGTGCCCCGGGATGTAACGGTTTCCTTCACAGCAATGCTCCGGCTCCTGACCCCACCCCAGGACGTATGTTGGATTGTGTGGTAGTCCCTAGAATCATCCCTTTTGGTCAACAGGGGACCTATCACAATCCAAGCCGTCCATTTTGCGCCAGTGGTCATTCCCGAGGGTCACACTGGTCTTCGACGGACGACAGGCCCAATTCTGTGGTACCGAGTGTCATCCTTCATCTTCCGGCATGGAGATTTCGTCGACGCGGTGTTGCCAGTTGGGCAAAGCCGCCTCCCAAGTTCTCTCTATGAAGGCATCGTTTGTCTAATAACAGTAATAATATGTAAAAAATAATTTAATTCAAATGTTAATCGAAAATAATCCTTGGTGGAATCCTGTCTTTTTTGCTAATAATCTCTCACCGACTGATGAATCTCCAGTTAATGCCGATTCAGGACTTATATCGGGCCAGCGGTCGAGAGGTTGAGCTAACCATCCAACCAATGGATGGGTTCTTCCAGGTATTGGTGAACGATTATCGATGACAGATTCTATTGCATCTAATAGATCCAACAACGAATCGGCAGACTCAGACAATCCTTCTCGCTGCCTTCTACCCCTTAATTGTCGAGCTAAAGAAGAGTAGAGTTCTGAATCGCAACCCGGATGTTCAAACCCGCTCAGACCAGGTGCTTGGCTCGGTTCCCCTATTGGGCGAAGAATTACCGCAGACCAAGGCAGAGATTTTTCGATCAACCAATCAGTGGCATCATCAAATTCTAGAATATTCTTCAAAAATTCTGGAGCAATTGGAGCCCACCAGTCCTTCGGTAAATGCTCAACAACTCTTTCTAAATCATCCAAACTTAAGGGCACGTCATCCAACATCCTATCCACTAATTTTGACCAAAGATGTAAATCATGTCCTTCGGGCAAATTCTTGCTTGTAGATAATATTCCTTGTAGAATTGGTCCAAAATCTGCCGCTCTACCTCGCTTTGGTGAATACATCCATGAAACCCCTTCTAATGCTGCCAACGAACGACTCGGAGGATGAGTTAACCATGCTTCCATTGCCCATTTGAGCAAATCTTCATGCATTTCGCTTGGAATCCAAGGTGCATTTGCAAGGAATTGTGCAGCGACCCATGCAGCACCCTGCGAAGCTGCTGATGGATCAACTGCGGGTCGAATTCTTAATGCAATCTCGGGATTTTCCCTTATTTTTCGTTGAATCTCTATGGAATACTGATTCAATACCATCTCTGGTGCTTCATCGGCTAGTTCGGACAATCTCTCTAATGGCATAAAATCCAAATCGAATAATATCATCCAATCAGCATCCAATCGTGATCTCAATCTCTGCCATCGTGGCCATCTCGTCCGACGCGGTGATGCAATCCAAGCCGCGATTGGATATGCCGCCTCCATTTGGTTTGCCCAATCTTCGTTACCATTCGGATATTGGGCAACTGCAGAATTTACCATCGAGAGATAACCTGACTTGAGCTGTTGTGCCTCACAATCATATTTCTCAGATAGTCCGACTATTTGCCATGGTGTTGGTGCAGTACCAATCTTTTCATCCAAAATTGGAGTGGTTTGAGAAAGTTGATCGAGGAGACGAATCGGAATTGATATCCCATTGGTCGTAGTGAGTTTTAACCAAGGAAGTGGACGGAATGAGTCGGTTTCAAGTACATCCATAGCCTCAAATTGTGATTTTTTTTGTTCTGTAATAATCAATCTTAATTTCGGATGAACAGAAATTGAAGAAATAACATCAGCAGGTATTCCAGAATCCAACTCCAAAACCAATGGGGGTTTTTCCACCTCTGCTAATGACCATCTAATCAAAGATTCAATAGCCGAATTTTCTATCCCTCTAGTTTCTAAAATTCTAATTCGACTTTCATCTTCTGTAAATGTCGAATTTCCCCAATCTCTTCTAAATCGTCTCCAAGTCGATTCATCCGTTCGAATTTTTCTTGTCGAGACGATTCTGTCACGAAGAGATTGAACCCGCTTTCGCCGCTCTGTTTCTGATAATCTTGGATGGGCACGTTGAATCCAATAATCCAGAGCGGATAACGGATATTCATCGCCTTCTGCGTCAATACCAGATAAATCAGCGATGACGAGTGAATTTATTCTAGCCGTCCTCAATAACATCGATTTTGAAAGTCGGTCAGCTAAAATTGCACAAATTGGAATCTTTGGTCTAACATCTTGAGTCAATTCATGAACTGCTCCTAGAACCCAATCTCCTCGATGATGGGAATTCTCAGGCAATGGAGGAGATTGGCCGGAACTTGGTGGATCAAACCAATGCCCTGGGGCAATCGCAATAGGCAAATCAGATTGGATTAATTTCGCCCTAATCATGCCAATTACAGTCGGCGTTTCAACATAGGATTCGAGTCTAGATGGATCTGAGGTAGGCGGTGCCGATTCCGACATTTTCATTGATTCTAAATCATACCAACGGGGTGAGCGCTCACGAAGAATGGCCCAATTCCATCGAACCCCTTCATTTCCACTAGAAATAGAATCTTCATTAGTTCTGGTTGGGGGTCGATTTGGAATCAAGACCATTGGCTCGGATAAAGACGAAGTTAAGCCAATTAGAACATTTTCACCATCTCGATCCAATAAGCAGAATTGACCCTCTTCTCGAGGTAATGGTAACGCCTCAAGTGCCCGAGCCAATTCATCAGAGCGGATTACATCCCAACCTAACTCAGTCAGATGAAGCCTCCCCCCTCTACTACCTACAGCGGCATCACTAGCGACCAGTCCGTCGTTTCTCAGACGCCTAAGTTCCGCTGATGCGTGAGGGACCTGTAAATTTACATCCCTTGCTAGAGCACTCACTGTATCTCCGCCGTCAGTTAACCGATTCAGAAGTCGACGGCGATGGCGGCTACGTATTTTTATCGGATCTGAAGAGATTTCGCCATTTGATACGATTTGGGTTTCATCCGACACCATTCTGCACCCCCGAATTAATCTAGCATACTTCTCTGTATTAAATTATCGTTTGAAGTTACATTTCATTACACATTTCTTATGCAATAATTAACACTTTCATTTCCACACCGCTCAGGGGTGTGAAAAATACACCTAATTATACAACAACTTGTAACCAATTGAGTCAAAGAGTTGCAGAATGGTTATATTACCCCCCGCCGTCCTACGCTCATCGAACCGGTTTCCGTGCTCGATAACTTGCAGAGGACGAGAGAAATGGACGCGGAATCAATCCGAACCCTACTCAGAACATACCTCACAGAGCGGCCGCGAAACACGACTGAGATTAGCCAGTGGATTAACCTCCAAGATGGAACTAATCCTGTCGAATTTGATCTCGCAGCGATGCTTGAATCAGATGCTTCGATCGTTCGCATCGGTCGCGTCAGAAAAAGCGGCATGGTAGAACGCGAATCACCACTTTCGGAATGGGCAACCGAAGAGTGGGTAGCTCACCATGAGCGAAACCAGTCTGTAAAAAAGGAGTGAAACAAGTGAGAACAACAAGACTACGACAAAAAATAAAGAAGTTCCTCGACGTAAGAGGAGAGGCGAATACCACTGAAATTCTTGAGCACGTCAATTCAACGATGCGACACGGTACAACCCCACAGCAACTAGGTAATGTGCTCTCAAAGGACAAAGACATCATGAAGGTGGGGAATACCAAGCGCGGAGGAGCTCTTTCTGGCCGCTACGAAATTTGTGTCTGGCAACTTCGACCAGGTGCTCTTGACGACATTTGATTTGTTTTCAAAAATATCAACTAATTACAAACCTTACGATGATTCACTCCTTCATCGAAGTTAAATCCCTTAATTCATCAATATTATTCAAGATCAATGCGAATCAGTTTTCAAGATTCGCGGACCAATCACCACTGCGCGCTAAACTATTCATCTTTGCACGGTGATTGAATACTTCTTGACTATGTCGAGCCGAATTTTTATCATCGGCCGCCCATGATTTTAGTGCGTTAGCAAGAAGAGCTCTGCCGTATGAATACGATAATTGCCAAGGGTGCTCTATATCCATAGAGTTCATCAAATTCAGATGAGCAGTTGCATCTTCATCTGATTGACCGCCCGAGAGAAATACAACTCCTGCTAAATTAGGGGGAACATTCGCTGTCAAACAATCAACAGTCATTTGCGCCACCTCTTCTCTCGATATTTGTTCGGCGCAATCAATACCTGCGATAATCATATTCGGTTTGAGTAATGCACCGGGCAGATGAACACCCTGAATTGAGCAAGCAATGAATGTCGCCTCTAGTATTTCTGCTGAAACATCGTAACAGCGCTGCGCATCATGATCTCCAGACATCAATACTTCCGGCTCAATAATTGGAACTAGCCCTTGCTCCTGACAGATTGCAGCATATCTTGCGAGCGCATGTGCATTTGTCGAAATATTCGCAGCGCTTGGCATACCTTCTCCGATTGCGATAACGGCCCGCCATTTTGCGAAACGCGCGCCCATCGAGAAATATTCAGCACACCTCTCACGCAACCCATCTAATCCCTCAGTAATTTTCTCACCATCATGATGTGCGAGTTCTTTCGCGCCTGTGTCCACCTTTATTCCTGGATGTACGCCACGGGCGATGAGAGCTGCTGGCACAGATGTGCCGTCAGCCATTTTTTGTCTAATCGTCTCATCGAATAGAATAACTCCACTAATTGCCGATTCGTAGCCATTCGTCTCGAATAAATTAGTTCGATATGTACGTCGGGCTTCGACCGATGGCTCAATTCCTGCCGCCTCAAGTCGACTCGACATAGTTCCATTACTCTCATCAGCAGCAAGAATTCCTTTGCCAGCAGCGACGAGTTCGCTTGCAGTTTTTTCAAGAAGTGCAGTGTCCATAACAGAACCTCGGCCTCACGTAGGGACTAACAGAAATGAAGGCATCGCCGAACTATTCCGCATAAGAGCATAATCATCGAATGTTAGAAACGAATTTATGAATGCCATTCGCCACATCGATAACTTCTGATTCGACCGAATATTGCCCATCTTCTAACAACTCTACTCCTTTACTGCGGCCGTCACAAACACCCGTTCCGATGAAAATCGCATCAGGGGAAGAGCATAGTTCATCTCGACGCCATAATCTTTCAATGTCGCCGTCAATCATTTGTTCGGCGCGTTCTCGATGCCCGTCATTTTTGAAGACGAGGCGCCCCTCGAAAGGAGCTCCGAGGCCGCGAAGGGCAGTTGCAGTGATTACGCCTTCAGGGGCAGCGCCGATTCCCATCAGCATGTCAATTTCTGAATTAGGGTCAGCAGCGTTTAGCGCAGCCGAAACATCCCCATCGCCAATAAGTACGACATTGACTGAAAGATCGCGAAGTTCCTTGATCAATATCTCGTGGCGAGGGCGATCCATGACGACAACATTCAATTCGTTAGCAGATTTATCAAGCCCATCTGAAGCGGCTTCAATATTGTAAGCGGTCGACTCATCTAGTGAAATATTCCCCAATAATTCAGCAGGTCCTGCAATTTTATTCATATAACAATCTGGAGCATGTAGAAGGTTCCCCCGGGGTGCAGCAGCCAGAACTGCCATCGCGTTTGGCAAATCGTATGCAACGTGATTTGTGCACTCAAGAGGGTCGACTGCGATATCAATTGAAGGAGCATTTGAATCATTCTGTAGAGATCCGAGTGGCTCGCCAATCCAAAGCATTGGTGCATCGTCTCGTTCACCCTCGCCGATTGCGACTCGCCCATCAAAAGGCACAGTATCGAAAACAGTGCGCATGGCTTCGACTGCAGCGCCATCAGCGGCTTTACCATCGCCTTTGCCTCGCCAAGCTGCCGCTGCAACAGCAGCCGCTTCACACGCTTCGAGGAAGTATCGTTCCAAATCTGCTGTTGCCATGAAGTGTCCGAGATGTAATCAGCATTCAATCATGCGGGTCATTAGAGTTCAAAGTAAGATTCAGAACTGGAGTTATTTCGATTCACCTTTACTCTTCTTAATAACTCGAACATCTTCGATTAGAGAAGTAGGATATTGCCCGTTTTCATCCTTCTCAATTGATTTTAACATATCCCAAGCACAGAGTAATCCTGCGTTTACACCACATAGTGCCTCCATTTCAACGCCTGTTGTCCAATGTGTGCGAACACTAACTGTACAACGAACTCCATTCTCTTCGACCACCCAATTTACCGTGCATCCTTCAATAGGAATTGGGTGACAATGTGGGATCATTCGAGGTGTTTCTTTAACCGCTTGAATAGCAGCGATGGTCGACGCTTCACGAACATCACCTTTTGGTGAACGACCATTTTCAACGACATCAATCCCTGCTTCGGAGAGAATAAGTAAGCCCGTTGCAATAGCTTCACGTGCCACGACAGGTTTAGCGCCAACATCAATAATTCCAGTCCACGATTCCTCCACCCACTCACCTACTGACAACCTCTCGGAGTCACCACTCCCTATTCAGATAAGCGGAATTAATTAATACGGTCGAAAATAAGCAGGAATCTGAAATAGTATCCCGACTTAGGCTATTCATGTCGAAATCCTTCCGGGACCAAGCAACCCCGGGAGCAGTGCCTCAACTTTGGTCTGGCATCAACCACGATAGACCAATTACCGACGGCTTGAAATTACAGGTTATCGATCATCTCTGCGTCGGATGCTCCTATTGTGAAATGGCTTGTCAAGATGATGCTTTGATAGTAATTGGATTGTGTAAAGTAAACCAAGAAAAATGTACAGATTGCTTGAGATGTCTTCTTTGGTGCCCGACTGGAGCCCTAGTCTACGATAAATAATCAAGGAGGAATTGTAATGAGTAAACCAAAAGCAATTGTTATTGGTTCCGGAGTAGGTGGCTTAGGTGCTGCTGCGAAATTGGCTCAAACTGGTCAATTCGATGTTTCGGTTTACGAACGGCTAGCATTTGCTGGTGGCAGGTTCACACAGCACGAGCACGATGGTTTTCAAATTCCAACTGGGGCAGTCCACATGATTCCTCATGGCCGTAGAGGACCTTTTGCGAAGTTGATGCTTGGAAAGAAAAGTGCTGGTGGATTAGATCTTGGCCGGCACGGGGTCGAATTTCTACCAACATCTGCCTATGCTTGCCAAATCAAAAATAACAATATTATGAGTGCGAATTCACCAATGGGAATTATGAAATGGTTTCCTGTTAAAAACACTCTAAATTTACCTAGATTGTTAGCTACTCGCGCGAATAAACCGTGGGGAGATAGAGATTCGATAAACGGCAAACTATGGCTAAAAAAATATTTTACAAATGATTTTATCGATTTTATGGACGCTTTTTCTAACTTTGCCATAAGCCTGCGTTTCGACCAAATGCCAGCATCGGCAGTAGTCAAAATTGTGCAGAACTCATTTTGGAATGGGCGACCCTGCGTCCCGAAATCCGGTTGTAAAGGAATTATTGATGGGCTGAGGAGTGATTTGAAAGAAAATGGAACTAGGGTGAAATTGTCTAATGAAGTAATGGAAATATTACCTGGATATGCTGAGGAGGCGACAAAGAAACACCGTTTTTGCATCGGGATTCGCAGGAGAGGCCGAGAGGAAGCAAAGTGGATTGGAGCAGATTCAATAATCTACAATGGAGGTCATCCTAATTTGCTCAAATCACTCTCAGATGACTTCGAAATAGATAGTGAAATAACTAACAAAATAGAAAATACACAAGCAGTAGGGGGAATCGGTTTCGTTTTTTCCCTCGACGAAAACATTCCTCATCAAAATAGTGGTGTGACTATGATTCCTAACCTAGAGAGGGTAGGTGGTTACGTAATCCCAACCTTTACTGAACCGAGTTTGGCTCCAGAAGGGAAACACATGATGATAACTCACCAATTCGTGCCGGATGACAATATTCAATCAGAGATAGTGAAAGGTAGAGAAGACCTCTATGATTCAATTCCTTGGTTAGCAGATCACGGAGAGGAAATTGCAGTTCATTCCTATCACAGGAATTGGCCATGTAATCGGGCGCCGCAAGGTGCTGAATTACCCAGAGATATAGGTGTCGAAGGAATCAGACTTGTCGGTGATGGAGTTAAGGGACATGGATGGATGATGGTTGAAGGGGTTGCTTCTAGCGTAGATCCTGCAGTAAAAGAAGTCAGTCGGTTGATGAATTCTGGTCGATTAACCTAATCCTGCTTTCCAAATTTCACCATCTAAACGATATTCTTTTTTCCATAATGGCGCTTGGGCTTTCAATTCAGAAATTAGCCAAGAACAAGCTTCGAACCCTTCAGCTCGATGAGGGCTGCCAACATGAATACAAACAATTGGCTCGCTGGGCTCAACTACACCGATTCTATGAGCGATTACAATCGAGGAAACTCCAAATCGTTCTGCTGCGTTTTCAGAAATTTCTCGAAGTACTATCGATAATTTCTCCTCCCACGCATCGAATTCGAGGCGCTCCACCTCAACCCCATCATCCTCACCTCTGGTATGGCCGACAAAGGAAACTACACTACCACAACCATCCAAATCTAACAGGTTGCGTAAGAGTTCTGGGTCGAGGTCAGTAGAGAGGACTTCGACGGCGATGCTGGTCATGATTCGGCTAATCCAGCATCACCCTTCAATGCCACGGAGTGGAGGAACCATTCAAACAGGACTGCAGATTCGCTAAGCCATGTCTGAGCGAATCGACATCCTCGGCGCTGGTCTTTCAGGCCTAGCTTCTGCAACGATTCTAGCTCGTGAAGGCAAAGAAGTTCACGTCCACGATATTCGCGCAGATAGTGGAGCGAGATTCGATGGAGATTTCCAAGGAATTGAAAATTGGACTAGTGAAATCGACTTTTTCGATGAGATGCGGAGTTGGGGGCTTGATCCAGATGAATTCAAATCAAACGGATTTGGAATCATTGATCTCATCCATCCTGACGATACAATCACTCAACCGATTACCGATGGCTACGCTTTTCGAGTCATCGAGCGTGGGACGGATCCGCACTGTATCGATCAAGGATTCAAGAGAATGGCACTTGCCGCAGGCGTAAATATTCACTACAACGTAAAAAAAGACCCGAATGAATGCCAAATCATTGCCGCCGGACCAAAAGATTCCAGCGCAATTGCATTTGGCGAAATATTCCACACGGACCATCCGAATCATGTCGCCTTCCAACTCAATGACAAATTGGCACCTGGCGCATATTCATATCTGATTATTATCGATGGTATCGGTTTAATTTGCACTTGTTTATGGCGACAACAAAAGAAATCAGGTCGTTACCTCAACGAAACCATCGCTTGGTATGATGAGCACTACGAACTCAATCGTCAACCGATAAAACGAGTCGGTGGTAAAGGTGATTTTGCAATCCCTAACAAATATGTTCACGAGGGTAAAATTTACGTCGGTGAAGCAGGGGGATTACAGGATTTCATGTGGGGATTCGGAATGCGCTATGCGATAACAAGCGGAGTTTATGCTGCAAAATCAATCCTTGGTAAATGCGATTATGAAACGGAGATTCGTAAACAACTCCTACCCTTAGTAAAAACTAGTGCAATTAACCGATTTTTGATGAATCGTTTGGGCGATAGAGCATTCAAGCAAATTGCAAATCACTGGATGCGCAACCAGAAGAAAACCGGTGATGGATTGACATTCATGAAATGGGTTTACCAGCCCGGGATTTTTCGTCGGGCGCTATGGCCAATCGTAAAACTCGGCATGCTTCGCAAAAAAACTCTAACCGATGGCAGAACCGTTCATCGTATGCCCTTCCGAAAGCCATTGGTTAGGGATGTTTGGGAGCCGAGTGAAGGTGCAAATGCTATCGGAGAACAGTGGAAAAATACGAGAAAGAGCGGGGGGAACCTGTCTTTTGGCGAATCTGATATGTAAAAAATATTTTCAAAACTCTCCGTTTCTTTCATTAACGAATCCTCAGTGGCGCGGCTATGACTTCATGGCCTAGCCTCGAATCAATGCCGAATAATCTCGTAAATTACGGTGTTACTGAAAATGGAATTGCAATTATCGAACTCGCTTCGAACTCGTCAGGTGCTCCTCTCGAAGATGGTGAGATTGGCCCGAATACCTACACTCACGAAATGATGCGAGACATTGACACCGCTGTTGTCAAGGCTCGCTTCGATGACGATGTAACCGTCATCGTTTTCACCGGCCATGGCCAGAAATTTTTCTCGGCCGGAGCAAGTATTCAGATGTTGAATTCGGTTACTCCTGGATTCAAGTACAATTTCTGTTTACATGCGAACGAGACTCTTTCCCGCCTTGAGCAGACACCGAAATTGGTTATCTGTGCAATCAACGGTCACGCAGTAGGTGGAGGATTAGAAATCGCAATGGCTTGCGACATTCGTATCGCTCGCAAAGATGCTGGGAAATGTGGACTTCCAGAAATTAACCTCGGTGTTCTCGCAGGAACCGGTGGAACCGCTCGCCTAACCCGCCTCATTGGCAAGGCTCGCGCTCTCGAATACATGGTTAGTGGTGAATTAATGGCTTTTGAAAAGGCTAAGGAAATCGATCTTGTCAATGATGTATGGGAAGGGTCACTCGAAGATTTCCGACAAGACATCCTCGATTATGCAACTCAATACACTCTGCCATTCAAAGCGACTATGGCTGTTGGAAACATCAAGCGCTCATGCCAATCTGGCCCAGAAATGCCTTTCGAATACCACCTCGCACTAGAACGAGAGTTGCAAGCTGCTCTATTCCACAGCAATGATGCGAAGGAAGGAATCTCAGCATATGCTGAGCGCCGAACACCTCGCTTCGTCGGCAACTAATTTTCATTTTTGGAATTAGTCTATACCAAAGACTAGTTATTAATTGGATTATTATTCAATTCAAATAAATTGAGAAATATCTTTACCTGAAATAACTGCAAATCCATAATCATACATTTCAGACACCCAACGGTCATCCTTACTCGTGGCTGGAATCCAAATCGCCTTGAGGTCACCAAACCATTGCATTCGTTGAGTGATATCTTCTACTAAGGTCCAAAGATCTACATCACCGTGCACACTGACAATTTCTATATCATCGTCGATTCCAGATAGAGAGGCATGTGCTGCAAATCCAAAAATTTTACTTCCTTCAGAATTTTTCAAATTATCGATGAGTGACACATTTTGACCTCGAGAAATGAATTTCTCAATAATCATCTTATCATTCTTGTCACTTGAATTAAGTCCAATAAATGCCCAATTTCTTTGACCTAATGCCCAATCAATTGCCTCATCATTTACCGCATTTCGGAGAGTGTGTAAATCAATATCCACATTATTAGACATAAAATGAATATTGTAGTATATTGCCCGAACATATTCGCAATAATACAAATTGACTCACATGTTCGGGTGATTTCCTATGGAATACCCCCCCCCCCGTATATTTAGGAAGAAAATACTCTATGCTAGGAAGATATAGTATGTTAAAGATCTATGATACTGAATACCCGACCAGTATGGAAAAGAGAATAAAAGAGGAGATAAGATGCAAATACCGCTAGATGTGAAAAACATTATTGATGAAAAATTAGTTAAATTAGAATTGACAACAACTGTAACTGAAGCTATGAAATCCATGCATGAAGAACAAGTTTGGTCCGTTATCGTAACCATAAATGGCGAACCACATGGGGTTGTGACTGAACGTGATCTCCTCAGGCGTTGCTTCAGAGAAAAGAAAGATCCTGATTTCGTAACCCTCGGAGAAATTATGAGTTACCCCCTAATAACTATAGACAACGATTTACCGATCGGTTCTGCATTAAATCTATTGATGACTGATGGAATTCGTCGTGTTTACGTCACCGATAATAATGGAATAATTATTGGTAGAATTACGCAAACTGGTACTCTCGAAGCGACATTAAATGCCATACTAAAAATGCAACAAACTTTCTCTCAAATTTGAAGTGACTTGAAGTCATCCATTCAAAATAAGATATATTGACAAAATATTAGGCTCAAAATCCACACCAAAGGTTGTTTGAATTATTTGGAAGAAGCTCTTCATCGATTTGCCAAGCTCCCGTCCAATTACCAATCTTTCTTGAGTTATAATCAAGGTGAGCCTCGAAGGGAGTTGAAGACCAAACACCTTCATTATCGACGACAAATTCCCCAAACGAAGATTTGCCATTAATTTCACCTAAAATTACTATGTTCTCACCAACGATACTAATTCCTCGTACCAAATCTTCTCCGCTTGATCCAGCAACCCGGGGTTTACTGAACGAACCATTAACAGATAATAATGAGAAAAAAATATCTCGATGCCCTACCGATGACATTGAATAATTTTGAATTAATTCATCACCTTCCCAAGAGCCTGCGACAATCAACGAGCCATCATCTAATTGAATAGCGTCAAATAATGCTATTTTTCCAGCTCTGTAATCCGCAGGCGTTCTAGCTAATTCCATTGATATCAAGGTCTCAATTTGAGATTCGGATAAATCATCCCTAGTTACAAGAGATTGTTCTCCACCATCACCTAGAATCATAATCGGAGAAACTGCCAAGAAAATAGCCAATAGAACAGGTGGAATAAGAAGGAAGCGTGAATTGATTTGCTGACTCATTCACTTTACCTCTACATTCTACCCTAGATGTCATGGTATGATTTTGTTTTACCGAACATGTTCGCGCGGAGTATGATAGATAGGCGAAGCGTCGAATAAATAGGGAGTTTACGAATGAAGACTGCAATACCAACAAAAAAATTAAATCAATCCGGAGAGATTCACTCAAGTCCAGCCCCTATTCTTCTTTCACTAGCTGTAACTTTATGTCTAGGTGCACTCTTAGTACTGCCATTAATAGTATTAGGATTGCCATTATTGGTCTACTCAATTTATCTCTGGATTAGTGAAGAAGTTAGACTTTGGCCAGCAAGAATAGAGAGAGAAAACTACGAAGATTGGGGAGACGCCACGTGGGCAATGGTTTGGATAATCATCACAGAATGTATCATCTTTGCAGGTTTCTTTGCTTATTGGTTTTGGACCAAGTGGCATACTATCTCCTGGAGTGGAGCGGTTGGTGGCACTTGGCCAGCAGCAGGCGTTGAACACGACATGATGTTGGTTAGCGTCAATACTGTACTCCTAATCACTTCTGGTGTTCTTGCACATTTTTCCTTAGAGAAGCACTTCAAAAAAGAATATACTAAATCCTGCCAACTATTAGTTGCTGCAGTAGTTCTAGGGCTTGCTTTCTTGGCAATTCAATTGTATGAATATACACATGCTGGATTCATTTGGTCAGATCACCCATATGGAACTGCATTCTTCTCACTAACTGGCCTTCATGGACTTCACGTCCTCATAGGATTAGTTGTCTTTATGGTTGTAATTTTCTTGATGAAAAAAGGCCACTATGAGATTGCACGACACGATAGTTTCCGTGCCGTGACTATGTATTGGCACTTCGTTGATGCCGTTTGGATTTTGTTATTCCTTATCGTTTACCTGGAGGTGATTTGAGATGGGAATGAATAACAAAACTACAGGGGTATTGTTTTTCAGCATCACCATTTTGATGCTGACTTTTGCATCAATTTACAACTGGTTCCAAGGATTAGGCGGATCTGGAGCTCACGCAGAAGTTTATGATGAACTTTTCACATTGTATTGGTCTCTTGGTACCGTGATTGGAATTGCCGTTTATGCTTACTTCCTTTATCTTGTTTACACATCTTGGGGCAAAGATTCTGGAGAAGAAATGACTATCGGTCAATCTCCTGTTGTTCGTGGTTCTAATAAAGGAGCTATTATTGTCTCATTCACAATTGCTCTTTTCTTGCTGGTTCTTTCAGATAGCACTTTCGACTCTATTGATTTCTTTGAACAACATGAAGAACATACTACTGATAATTCCTTCACTATTGCCGTAACAGGCTACCAATACTATTGGGATTATGAGTATCCAAATGGAATCCATCTCACTAGTGTTGGTGAAGAGCCATTGAAAATACCAGTCGATGTTCCTGTCGTGTTCGAAGTGACATCAGGTGATGTATTCCATTCGTTTGCTTTACCTGAACATCGAATCAAAATTGATTCTATTCCTGGTCGATCGAATGAAGGCTGGATATTAGCAGACGAAGTTGGAACTTTCCCGATTATGTGTGCAGAACTTTGTGGAGATGAACATGCAATAATGGGTGGAGAAATCGAAGTGATGTCCACTGAAGATTTTGACGCATGGTATAACTCGGGGGTGAGTGCATGAATTTTGTAGGAAATAATAATATGAATAAATTTGGAGTTTTACTTTCGATAATGCTGGTATTAGCAATTGTTCCACAAATGAGTGCACTTCCTGGAGGGATATCTGGGTCAGCAGTTGCTGGTGGATGTAATTGCCATGGAGCAGTTCCAACAGAGAATATTGATGTTCAATTATATGGATTACCGGAAGAATTTATTGCTGGTGAAACATATCCATTGACAATATCATTTACAGGAGGCCCCGATGCAATAGGTGTTAATCAGGGTGGATTTAATTTAGAATCTAGTGAGGGCGATTTCACCTCGCTCGATGATTCAACACAAGTCATTGACGGGGTATTGACTCATACAGATTCAGGAAATGACCAACGGAGTTGGTCCGTTGAATGGGTAGCTCCTCATTCAGACAAAGTTGTTGCTAAATTCACTCTATTGGTGAATTCAGTTAACGGGAATGGAGAAACGACAGGAGATGAATGGAATCTACTCAATGTCGACGTTATGGGACAGAATGCAAATGTAGGTTCAATCCTAGATTTCGATGAACCTGCTTGGCTGTTAATCGTCGGAGCATTATTAGCTATCATCATAATCATTATCGTAACTTTGTGGAAAATGGAAAATTTCGGGAAAGCCGAATTGATTCATTGGTTGACAACAACTAACCACAAAGAAATTGGTTTGATGTATCTCTGGGCAACAATAATTTTCTCTATTATTGGATTGACCCTTTCAGTTCTTGTCAGATTACAATTGGTAGTTCCAGATAATGATTTCATGACTGGATCTCTATTCAATCAAGCTGTAACGATGCACGGTGCAGTAATGGTGTTATTCGCTGTTTCACCGATGTCTTTTGCATTCGCTAACTACATTGTACCGCTACAAATCGGTGCTCGAGACATGGCATTCCCTCGATTGAATGCAGCCTCGTTATGGATGTTAGTTCTCGGTGGGCTCACCGCTGCATCTGGATTCTTCTTCGATGGCGCAGCTGACGTAGGATGGACTTTCTATTCACCACTAACAAGCGTTGAGTATAGCCCTGGTTCAGGAGTATCTCTCGCGGGAGCGGGATTAGTCTTACTGATTCTCTCTGTAACTATGACTACAATCAATTTCCTAGTAACAATTGCAAGACATCGTGTCGATAGTATGGGCATATGGGATATGCCAATGTTCACATGGAATATTCTATTCACAGTTATTCTGATGTTAGTTGTATTTCCCGCACTTCTTTCGGCAGTACTTATGCTCGTAGGAGATCGTGTTTTCGGAACTCTATTCTTCGACCCAAGTATTGATGGCACTACATGGTGGTTGCACATATTCTGGTTCTTCGGGCACCCGGAGGTATACATCGTTCTTCTTCCGGGTTTAGGTATGGCAATGGAAGTCGTCCCAACCTTTACGCGAAAGCATTTGTATGGTCGAAAAATCATTATTTACGCATTAATGATTGCTTGTGTAATGAGTGTATTAGTTTGGGCCCACCATATGTTCTTGACTGGAATAGACCCTACATTCAGGAAAATAGAAACCATTGGAACTGAATTAATTTCAGTACCATTTGCTCTGATTTATCTAAGTTTAATTGCAACATTTTACAAATCAAAACCGGACTTTAGCAAATTGCCATTAGTATTCGTCATGGGAGCTGTTGGTATTTTCCTAGTCGGTGGAATTACTGGAGTTTACCTTTCCAGTGTTGCAATGGATGTTCAATTACGCGGAACTTACTTCCTTGTAGCCCACTTCCATTACACTCTCGGCGCTGTCGCTGTGATGACACTCGGAGGGATATATTATTGGTATCCAAAGATGTTTGGGAAAATGCTAGATGAAACGCTTGGATGGTGGCATTTCTGGTTGACTTTCTTCGGAATAAATTTGACTTTTATCCCCCTGTTTGGCCTCTGGGATATGCCTCGTCGCGTATACACCTACCAACAAGAATCTGGATGGGGAAATGAACAATTATGGTCAACAATTGGATCATTGATTGTCTTCGTTGCACAATTGATTTTCTTCTGGAATTTCATTCGAAGCATGAAACATGGACAAGAGGCCGGGAACGATCCTTGGAATGGACACACGTTCGAATGGTTGACTACTTCGCCTCCGCATCCACACAATTTCGAAACTTTACCAGTATTGGATCAAAAAACAATAATAAAATAATTGTGAATCTTTTCAATAATCATTTAGAATAATTAATCGAAATTGTGTGGCAAATTTACAATAGCGGAGCGTATCCTTACATTATGAGAAAATAGCCCTAACTGGTACGGTTCATATATCCGATAGTACCCGAACATGTTCGGGGGATGGTCAAACCCCTTGACCCGCTTCGCTAAGATTGAGATAAATATGAATAGAAACAATTGGGTAAAAATACGTGTTTTGACAACACTAGTTATTTCATTATTTGTTATAGCTCCATTAACAACAGCATTTCCAACGGGAATTTCTGGAAATGCAATAGATTACGGATGCGCATGTCATGGAAGTGTTGCTGAAGAAAGTGTTTCAATTCAGGTTTCAGGATTTCCAGACCAATGGGTAATTGGTGAATCATACGAATTGACGATTCAAGGGGAAAGTTCAGTTGTAAACGACGGAGAAAATCAAGGGGGATTTAATCTGAAAGTTGAGGGGGGGATCTTATCATCTCACGATGAGTCTGTGCATATTATCGATGGTGAAGCAACTCACACAGAAGAAGGGAATGATCAACGAGAATGGAGTGTTACCTGGACGGCTCCTTCGCGTGGCACTCAAAAAATCAATTGGCGAGTTTATGTCAACACTGTCAATGGAGATGGCACATCTGATGCGGGTGATTCTTGGAATATCATGAGTTCCTCAATCGTCGGTCCGGATAAGGTTGTAACCAACGATTGGACAGATTCAAAGACTGTTCGCATCGTAATGGGGTTGGTAGCATCAATGATTATAGTCAAAATATTACCTCATTCAGGCGGAATGTCAAAATCTGATTAAGAATAAACAAATTTACAAATAATTAAGGTGAAAAATATGAGTTATTTGAAATATATCAATAAAAATAACCCACAGGTACAACATTTACTAATTTCTATACGGCTTCCAAATGGGCATTGGGCAGGAGATATTACAAGGCTTTACCACCATACTGCAATCCGTGTCGATGAACACATGCCCCTTCCTAATGGACGGGGTTCAGCAAAATGTACAATTACTGGTGAAGAAATTAATGAAACAATTGAATCTCTCAGAAACCACAATGGAGTTGAAGAGATCGTAATTTACGAAAATGATGGAGATCTTGCAGAGGTAAATGTCACAATTGCAAAGGCCGGAGGCGGTTTTCTCAAACCATTGATGAAGGCAAATGTGGCACCTCGAACACCATTCAAAACAACTGATGGATGGGTAGATTGGAATTTCGTGACAGATCTAGATCATTTACAGATATTGATTAAAGGATTAAAAGAAAGTGGCATTCCTCATAAAATTCATTCATTCTCTAAAGAAAAAACACCCAGATTACTTACTCCTCGTCAAAGAGAAATTTTCGATTATTCTGTAAGATATGGATATTATGACACCCCAAGGAAGATTACATTAACCAATTTAGCAAAAAAAGTTGGTGTCTCAAAATCAACATTATGTGAAATGATTCACTTAATTGAAAAGAATATGATCGAGGCATTCGCAGATCAGATTCGCGAACAGAGCCCAAAAGAATGAACTATTAGCATAGCGTTTGATAAAGAAAAGCACGGACGGCAATAATATGATAGAAACAGAAATAGTTGAAGATTACTCATCAAACTTCGAACAATGGATTAAAGATTTTAATGACTGGCAGACTCGAATTGGTTTTGACCCATCTTGGTTAGGTGATTATCGATTTGATATCAAATTCGATTGGGATACCGCAGGAGAAATAATCGAATTTGGAGATTTTGAAGGAATGCCAAAATGGTCACGCCGTTTGCAAATCCCACAACAGAGCATTCGCGATGCGA
>Ga0206681_10000203_pt1 | contig 35752 bp, 44 predicted proteins | sample M150012015metaG_FD_161048 | JGI IMG/M metagenome (GOLD analysis project Ga0206681, IMG submission 161048) | Ammonia-oxidizing marine archaeal communities from Monterey Bay, California, United States - M1 500m 12015 | ecosystem: Environmental > Aquatic > Marine > Intertidal zone | place: USA... | reverse complement strand
CGCAATCACTCCCCAGGTCTATGATTGGAAACAAAAGATTAATTCGCCCTTCGACATTCAAGACGCGGCCATTAGGATTCTTGGTGCTTCTATTGGTGGTGGTGTTGTCCGTGGCTTTGGCAGTCTCGCTATTGACGCTGCTACATTGGGCAAGACCGCTCGTAAGTTAAGGGCAGAAGGTAAGACAACAGAAGCAGACGTTCTTGACGTTTACGCAGAACTGATTCAAGACATTAGGCCCGACAGTCACGACGCTCACCTAGTCGCTTACGCCAAGTCCCAGGAAGCACTAAAAGAAGGAAGGGTGTTATCAGACGCTGAGATTGAGGCTATTTACAGGGCCAATGGGTTAGACGTTCCTGAAGAAGTTATTGAGACGCCCCCAGTGGTTAAGAGTGTTGAGGAACAAGTTGAAGAACTTACCGTCTATCACGGTGGCGACGACGAATTTAGCGAAAAGCTAGAAGCAGATAAAGACTTTGAGCCTCTTGGTGGTGATGAAAAAGAATCGTCAACGGGTGGTAATAGGCTGGGTTTGAGTACATCTTCAAGCGAGGAAGTGGCACAAGATTTTGCCTGGGGAATGGGCGGTGAGAAAGTAGCAAAACTATACATAGACCCCGAAGCAAAAATACTTGATTACGAAGGCAGGAACGGGGAGTTCTTAGACGACCTTTCCGAAGACGAATTAATAGAGTTAGCAGACGGTTACGACGCTGTAAGAGATGTAAATAACATTGGTGGTGAGAATGAAATCAGAATAATGAATCCTGATATTCTTAGAGATGAAAGCCAACTGTTTTCTCACTTTAAAAACAAAGAACTACACACACCTAAACCACGTGACGTATCAAAAGCTCTAGATGAAGCAGAAGTCGCAGAGCTGGACGCAATCAAAATAGCCAATGCCAGGGAAATCATTTCCAGCGCAGAAGATACAAGCATACCTCACTTACAAATAGCAGACGACACAGGCGAAACCTCTTTAGGCGCTCGACCTGCTAAGGAAGTATTTGAAGAACTAGACCAGGAAGAAAAAGCAATGACCGATATTTTTGCTTGTGTAATGGGAGCAGCAGCTTAATGTCTGAAAAGTGTATTGAAAACGCAGTTAAAGCAGGGAAGATTTCTAAAGATGTGGCTAAGAAGCTGTACAGGGATATTGATAGGTTTGCTGAAGATAGTATTGGCGCTGACACGGCTTACGCACAATGGGCTGTCAAGAAAGCCCTAGAGAATAGAAAAATAGAATTAGCTGTTCAACGTAAGAACGCAGCAGCAGACTTGCTTAAACGTATAGATCTAGACAAGCAGGTTGACTCACACGTTAAAGGTAAGGCTAAGGGCGTTATGTCTACCCTGGTTAAAGACCTTTCAGAAAATATGAGCCTGGATAACATTTACTACAATGCCAAAGGTATTTTAGGTGGGCTTCACTCAATGGTTGCTGAAACAATGGGTGCTCTTAGAACAAGAACAGCAGGTCTCACTCAAGATGTAAACCTGGCTAGAGATACAGTCCTGGAAATCCAGGGCAAAGACACAGGGAACGCAGCAGCCAAAGCGCACGCCAAAGACGTTAACAAAATGTTTGATAAAGCTCGCGAGATGTTTAACGCAGCAGGTGGCAATATCTCTAAGTTAGAAAACTGGTGGCCTCATTCGTGGGATTCAAAATTAGTTAGCAAAATTAGCAAAGAGGAGTTTATTGAAAAGTTCCTCCCTGCTATGGATAGGCAGAAGATGCGTAACGACCTAGACCTGCCAATGAACGATAAGGAGTTAGGTGAGTTACTTGACGCTGCTTACGACTCAATCACAACAGGTGGAATGAACAAGATGAAGCCTGGTCAAAGAGGGACAGGCAAGCTAGGAAACAAACACCAGGAACACAGAGTTCTTATCTTTAAAGACCCTGAAGAATGGATGGTTCTTAACGATGAATTTGGCCGTAACGACTTCTATGTAGCTATGACTGACCACATGGACAGGATGGCCCTAGAAATCGCCTTAATGGAGAAATACGGCACTAACCCTGAACTGACTTTTCAATACCTGAAAGATAAGATTGCCATTGAAGAAGGAACGAAAGGTAAGAAGGCGCACCTTGCCTTTATTGAGTCTGTCTGGAATGTAACCTCAGGACGAGTTAACCAGGCACAACACGAAAGATTCGGTAATACGATGCAAGCAGCCAGGGCAGTTCAAGTTGCAACTGACTTAGGTTCTGCTGCGCTGTCTTCAATAACAGATATTCCTTCAATAGCAATTACAGCGAGATACAACGGTCTGCCGGTTATGAAAATCTTTGGACGCGCTCTAAAGGTTATGGTCAGCTCAAAGGCTAAAGTACAGGCCATACAAATGGGTCTACCTGCGGATGCTTTCACTTCTAAGGCTTCAGCAGCTAATCGTTACGCCGACATTAACGGTCAGAACTGGGCCACCAATTTAGCAGACTTTGTAGTACGTGCTTCAGGTCTTGCGCCCTGGACAGATTCATTAAGAACAGCTTATGGAATGATTGCTATGGAAGCGGTCTCCACTCACTCAGGAAAAGCCTTTAAAGAATTACCTGATAGCTTTAGAAACTCCCTAAAACGCTACAACATATCACCTGAAGATTGGAACAAGATACGCAGTACCGGTATGGATTCCTGGGACGGTGAAGCCTACTTTGCTATTGATAACATGATGGCCCGAACAGACCTGGACGTAGGAGAGGCAAGTAAGCTAGTAGCCAAAGTTAAGCGCATGATTGACACTGAAACAGATTATGCGGTGTTAATGCCTGACGACCGCATGAGAGCAATTGTTACAGGCGGTCAACAAAAAGGCTCAGTTGCTGGAGAGTTGTTTAGAAGTGCTTTCATGTACAAGACATTCCCTATGTTGATTATCTCTAATCACTTATATAGGGCAGCTTCGCAAGGTGCTTTATCTTCAAAGTTATCTTACCTGGCACACCTTTCTATTGGCACAACTATCTTCGGCGGTATGGCTTTACAGCTTAAAGATGTTACTAAAGGTAGAGAGTTAAGAGATATGACTACGCCTGAATTCTGGGGCGCTGCTTATGCTCAGGGTGGCGGTGCTGGTATTTTTGGTGACTTCTTCTTTGCAGACGTTAACCGCTTTGGTCATAGCATGATTGAGACGTTAGCAGGCCCTTTAGCAATGACTGCTCAGGACACATTTGGTTTGGGACTTGGAAACGTACAAGAATTTGCCTCAGGGGAAAAGATGAACTTAGGCGCAGATATTTCAAACTTTGCCAGACGACATACACCAGGTGCTTCTCTTTGGTACACCCGAGCTGTATTTGAAAGAACCGTATTAGATACCCTTCAAAACTTAATAGACCCGAAGGCAGCAGGCAAATTCAAACGAAAGATTAAGAGTAGAAAAACACAGTACGACCAGGGTTTTTGGTGGAATCCAGGGGAGTTATTGCCTGAAGAAGGTATTGATATAACTAAAGCAATAGGAAAATAAATGTCACACATAACAAGCGAGACCGCCAGTTCACAATATATAGCTGCTGCTAACCAGCTTCAGTTTGCTTATGCCTTCCTGGTTACGGACGAAGACCACTTAGTTGTCTATGTGGACAATGTTCAAAAGACCAGAGGGTTAGATTTTACAGTTACAGGTACTGGTAATGCCTCAGGTGGCACAGTTAGTTTTAATCCGGTTGACCCTAATAACGGCACTCAATACGGGCCAAGTGCTGACCAGGTAGTTACTCTATATAGAGAAATGCCTATTACCAGGCTCAGTGACTTCCAGGCCAATGGCGACTTTAGAGCTGAAACGCTGAACGATGAATTCGATTCAATGACCTTGCTTCTTCAGCAACAGAACGAAATTCTAACAAACAACACCATTAGGTTTTCAAGATGGCACGCAGCAAACCCAGGACAAATAGAAGTATCAGCTACTGATAGGGCAGGCAAAGCACTTATCTTTGATGATAACGGCGACCCAATTGTATCGACAGATAACTACGAGGAGCAATTAGAAAATGTATCAGAACAGGCAACGAACGCAGCGACTTCAGCGACTACTGCGACAACAGCAGCAGGAGTGGCAACGCTTAAAGCGGGTGAAGCAAGCAACTCAGCAGCAACAGCAACCACCGCAGCAGGGCTAGCAGGACAAGCAGCAGCAAGTGTTACTAGTGTCGCAGCAGACGCAGCAACAGCAACTGCAAAGGCAGCACAGGCAGCAGCCTCGGCTTCAGATGCTTTAGAGCATAAAGATGATGCGAACGAATACAAGAATACCGCCTTCACTTATAAAGAGGCAGCAAGCGTTTCTGCTTCTAATGCTCAGTCACACGCCACCAACGCAAGTAACAAAGTATCTCAAATCACAGGTCTAAGTGCTGTCGCTCAAACATTAGAGCCAGGCGCAAGCGCTACTGCTTCATATAACTCTGGAACAGGTGTTATGACACTGGGAGTTCCAAAGGGTGACGACCCGCATATTCAGTCAGATGTTAATGCTAACACAAGCACTACAACGCTTAACCTGGCACAAGGTCAAAACTTTAAAGTAACGCTTTCGTCGAATACCCTGGTACAGCTTTCAAACTTGTCCGGCAGAGAGGGTGCTTCAGGTACTTTGATTATTAAGCAAGACGCAACAGGTGGCAGAACATTTAGTTTGACCAGCGCTATGAAAACACCTAATGGCGCTTCTATTGCTCAAACAACAACAGCAAATTCAATCTCAATCCTTACTTATTACGTGGTTGATTCCAGCACTATTTTAATTAACTATATAGGTGGCTTCGCCTAGTGAGCAATTGGATATGGGAGAAGAAGGAGTGGACTACTAGCTTTAATACAGCTAGAACAACCAGCACCTCTTTTCCAACACAAAAGACAACAACCACTTCTTGGAATACTTCCGAGGATATGGTTACGTCTTGGACAACTGCTCAAGAAACAACAACCTCTTGGTCTACGTCTAAAGAAACGACTACCGAGTGGTCAACATCTAAAGAAACAACAACTACCTGGTCAACCTCTCAAGACACGACCACTACCTGGACAACAAGCCAAACAACAAGCAGCTCTTGGTCTACAAGTTCAAACTGGAGCACCGACAAAACAACCTCGATTAGCACAATCACTTCTTGGACAACTAGCAGGGACACAACTACTACCTGGTCTACATCTCAGGACACAACAACAACCTGGACAACAAGTAAAGAAACAACCACAAGTTGGGAGACCAGCAAAGTTACCGACCACTACACAGCAACACTAATTTATACAAATACCGAGTGGTCTACCCTTACTGAGTGGAACATTGACGTATCTACAAATTCGTCATGGACAACAACCTGGCAGGTTAGCAGTACTTGGTTGAGCTCTTGGAATACAAGTCAAACAACAACAACAACTTGGGAAACTAGCCAAACAACAACAACCTCTTGGGAAACTAGCGCGGTTACTGACCACTACACAGCTACATTAATAAATACCAATACTGAGTGGTCAACTCTAACCGAGTGGAATATTGATGTAACAACAAGTTCTTCTTGGACAACTACTTGGCAAACCAGCAGCACCTGGTTAAGTTCTTGGAATACGACTAAAACAACAAATAGCGTTTGGAACACCTCCCAAACAACAACCACTTCTTGGACGACTAGCAAAGTTACTGATGTTTTAGTTAGCACCCTAGTAGCAACGGATTACCCAGCGTCAACACTATTAGAGTGGTCGACAGATGTACAAACAAGCTCCTCTTGGACTACCACTTGGAACACAACTTCCTCTTATACAACATCGTGGAATACAAGCTCTATAACAAATAGTGTTTGGAATACAAGTCAAACAACAACGACAACCTGGGAAACCAGCAAAGTTACAGAGGTCTTAGTTAGCACCCTAGTAGCAACGGACTATATAGCGTCAACACTATTAGAGTGGTCGACAGATGTAACCACAACAATATCTTGGGCAACTGCTTGGACTACAACTTCCTCTTATACAACGTCTTGGAATACTAGTAAGCTCACAACCACATCTTGGTCAACTTCACAAGACACGACAACTTCTTGGACTACATCTAAAGTAACAGACCAGTACGTTAACACTTTGATTAACACCACCACTACTTGGTCGGTATTGACTGAGTGGACAACATCTAAAGTGACTGCTTCATCTTGGACAACAACCTGGGCTACGTCTTGTACCTGGGCCACGTCCCGTACAACGAGTTCTACGTGGAATACGACCTATATAACAAGTTTTAACACCACCACTACTTGGTCAACGAGCAAGTCAACAGTAACCAGTTATAACGCTAGTACAAGCAAAACAACGTCGTATAGTACATCTAAAAGCACAACAACGTCTTGGAGCTACACAACCTCTTGGACAAAAAATACGTCGTACCAAACAAGCCACTCAACAAGTGTTAATGAATCCAGGAGTACGACAACAGCAGCGGGAGCGTACACAAGTTGGACTACCTCTTATAACACGACCTGGAGCACTACTTAGATGTCAAATAATAGCGGAAGTAACACCCACTCCACAAGTCGGACTACAAGTCGAAACACAGGACGTAATACTGGTTTCAACTTTAGCACAACTACGTCTTGGACTACCACTTGGACTACCTCGTACAACACCACTAAGAGTACAGCAACTTCTCGTACAACCTCTACAAGTCAAAGTACCACCACTGCTTGGAACACAAGTCACACAACCACCTGGAATACCGCTAAGTCTCATTCGACCACCACTGCTTGGAATACTTCGCAATCTACCAACACCAACAAAACAACCACTAAGAGTACAACAGTCTCTTGGTCGACAGCACCAATCACAACTCTTGTTTGGACTACCAGCAGCGTTCTATCGGCAAACAAAACTACCGACGTTACTACAAGCGATTACACCAACTACGAAGCGTCAACAAGTACAACTCAGGCAACACTTCAGCCGTACACTACGTCTTGGACAGTTAGTGCCTCAACGACTACTTTGTGGAATACCAGCCAGGACACAACCACTACCTGGTCAACCAGCCAGGCAACAACTGCCTCTTGGGGTACGCAAACAACACTTTCTTCTTCTTGGATAACACAAAAAGTAACTAGTTCTTATATTAACACTAATATAGCAACGAGCACTTTACAAGGCACTTTACAGTCATACACCACGTCGTGGAATACCAGTCAGGACACAACAACTACTTGGTCTACCAATAGAGACACAACAACTACCTGGTCTACCTCTCAAAGCACAACTGCGTCTTGGAGCACCTCAAGTGTAACAACTGTTTCTTGGTCGACAGCTAGGTTAACTAGTTCTTATATTAATACCAATATTGCAACCAGCACTTTACAAGGCACTTTACAGCCTTACACGACTTCTTGGACAACCTCACAAGACACAACAACTACTTGGTCTACATCTCAGGACACAACAACTACCTGGCTTACTTCAAGACAGACTATTTCGATGTGGAATACGTCAAGCGTAACAACAGTCTCTTGGTTGACGGAAAAAGTAACCGGCTCTTATATTAATACAAGTATCTCAACCTCTACAACTTCTTCGACACTTGAAGAACACACAACGACTTGGACAACCAGCCAGGAGACGACTACTTCCTGGAACACATCTCAAGAAACTACAACTTCATGGCTGACAGCAAGACAGACTATTTCAATGTGGAACACTTCAAGCGTAACAACAGTCTCTTGGTCGACAGTTAAACTTACAGGCTCATATATTAATACCAGTGTTTCAACTTCTACAACTTCTTCAACATTAGAAGAACACACTACCGCCTGGACAACTAATCAAGCAACAACTACCTCGTGGAATACAAGCTCTACAATTTCCACGTCCTGGTCAACAAGTAGCACGTTGACAACTTCGTGGCTGACTGACCAAAGCACAACAACCTCATGGGTTGTTCAGGTTAATACGCTTACCACCTGGTCAACTTCAACCTCTTGGACAACTGAGCATCCAACAAGCCAAACAACTAACACGGCCTGGTCTACAAGTGAAGTTACAACAACTTCTTGGAATACCAGCCAAACAACAATTACGACTTGGACAACAAGCCAGCCTACCAGCACCTCTTGGACGACAAGCAGAACAACAACAACAACCTGGTCTACTAGTAAAGAGACGACAACGTCTTGGACAACTTCCAGGTCAACAACAACAACCTGGTCTACTAGTAGACAGACCAGCTTTTATCAATAAGTGGAGACTTAAAAATGGAGATGTTCGATAAAAAAAGTATGGACGAGCGAATAGGTAAAAAGCTACGCAAGAATAAAAACCTATTACATATGGCCGAAGTAGAGGCGTTCTTTACAGCGGAGATGGAGCAGTACGACACAGAGTATGCCTATGACTGTATAGCGAATGAACTGCCCTTCTTTAAGACGCTGAACTATACAGAGTACGCCGGGTGTTACATGATTCACCCAATGCAACAAGAGATGCGGATAAAGCAAATAGAAGACGCTTACCTGGATGATGCGGAAGTTAAGGTAGATTTTGTCAAGCAATTTAGAGATAGGATTTTAGCGGGTCAGTCCAACAAATACCAAAATATGACCGACCTGAAGAAGTATAAGAGGCGCTCTAACTTGGTCGTGCTTCCTGGCTCTAACAAACTAAAAGAAAGGACTTGCCTTAATAAACTTAAATGGATTCGTGACCAGGGCGACGTGTACTTCAAGCCACATCCTATTACTACTCATGCCATTATCGGTGAAATGAAAGACCTTCTTGGTGAGGATAATGTGCTTCCTAGAAACGGCAATATGTACGAATTACTAGTAGAGGCCGACACAGTTTACACCTCACATTTAAGCGAGTCTGCCATGTACGCCGTGGCCCTGGGTAAGAAGATTAGTCCGATTGATTCGTACAACCAAATCATCTACGGCAGCTTCTACCATATCAACAAACACCTCTTTACTTCTGATGACCCGCAAGCCTGGGTTAACCGAACACTGAATAGCCCGAAGTGTGGTTTGATTGATTCTAAAAGCGATGGCAATTGGAAATCAAAGGTCGTTGACTACTTAACTTACATACACCAGGAGAGAGCAAAGTATGAAAAGTTCTATATCTAATAATGACGGAGTAGACATTCCTACCCTGGTTGAGACCAGGTTTAGGGAGTTCGTAAAAGCAGTTCCTAAGGGCAAGCCTCTTAGTATATTAAACGGTCACGGCGCTTGTCACCTAGGATTGATAACGTATATCTATTGGGGTGAAATGCCGTATGAAGAATGTGCTGCTCTTTTAAACCAAATAGACGACATTGAAGCCGATAGAAACCACCTTGGTATTTTGGTGGAAATGGGTAGAAGGGTTGAGCGCTGGTCGAGTATGGAAGTTACCACCACCCAAAACCCTAAGCCTGGCAAGTTATACGTTGCTCACATTCAGGTACTTCCAGAAGTTATGAGGCGTGACTTTTACGACGTCGAGTGTGACCTTTATTCATCAATCACCCAGGACTTAAAAGAAGGCGAAACCACAATGGGGCTTGTATGTCTTTATTCAGTCGAGACAGGCTTTATGATTTTTTCACATCATGCTGCCTCGTTGACGATGAACGAAATTGAGTCATGTATTTTTTATCGCGCGGAGGTTGAGTAATGTTTTATGTACACAAGCACACAGGCTTAACAAGTGTTGACCCTGCTGAAGCCTGCCAATGTAAAGGCAACTGGGTAGGGCCAAACCCTACTCACCTATTACAAGTATTAGATGATATAGAGTACATGGCTCTTTATAAAGTACACCACCATGAGATATGCAAGATTACAGAGAAAAAAGGTGGTATTGGTCAGGCACTCTGGCGGTATGGAGACCATGCCGGATTAAACCATAAGGAGTTTGAGTAGTGCAATTTATCAAGGCATATAAAGCGTTCAACAAAGATTTTTGCGACGCCTTAATTAACAACTTCAAGACACAAAAAGAGCTTGGCTGCGTTACTCGTAGAGATGACCGATTTAGGCGCGACAATCAATTAGACCAGCACCCAGGCTATTCATTTAGCGAGACTGACTTACGCAATACAAAGTTTGCCAAACACTTTTTTGAAGGTGTAAACAAAGCAAAGGACAAGTACATTGCCGACTTAGGGGCTTCTCACACCCTGGGGAAAACACACCCTAGAAATATGCTTATCCAGTCATACGATGCTGACAAATACGAAAGCTATTCAGCCTGGCATTGTGAGGCGTGCGGTGGTTCTTCTGGCGATAGGGCCTTTGTATTTGTTGTTTATTTGAATGATGATTTTGAAGGTGGCGAAACTGAATTTATGTATCAGAAACACAAAGAAAAGCCTGGGGTGGGTAAGGTTGTTTTCTTCCCGGCAGGTTACACGCACACCCACAGAGGAGCAATGGTAATGAAAGGCACTAAATATATAGCAACTGGTTGGATATTTTTTTAAGGAATATAAATGGAAAGCAGGTTAAACAGAATTGAGCAAATAGTAGAGAGACACGACGGGCAAATAGCCTCATTGTTTTCCAAAGTGGACGAAATTAGTAAGTCGCTAACTTGTATTCAAAAGACATTAGAACAAATCAAGTTCTTTGTGTTGGGTGGTCTTGGCTTCTTCCTATTGGTTGAGGTTGGAATTATCGAAGCGCTAAGGCTGGCAATGTGAAAAAGATAAAGATTTACCTGGTCGCGGTCATTGGGTTGTTAACGGTAATCGTTACTGGCATTGATGGGCTTGACTTGGTGATGAAGGAGTACTTTTTAACAATAGAGGAGTTGGACAAATGATAACAATACTAACCAATGTAATACCGATAGCCCTGGGCTTCCTGGCAAAACTCATTGCCCTTAAATCCCAGGCTTCTTCTGACAATCAAAAGTTATTGCTAGAGGCTTTTGCTGCTAAGAATGATGCGCTTAATTCACTAAGGGATAGGGCAGACAAGGAAAGTCCCTGGTCAGCTTTAAACCGAAGATTATTGTTATTAATAGTTATGGGCCTCATAGTTTTTATCCAGGTAGGGCCAACAGCTCTAGGGGTTGACACTGTCATACCCACTATCAAAGAAGGTATTTCATTTATGGGTATTAAGCTCACTCAGGATATTGTGACCTATGAAACCGTAACTGGATTAGTCAAGTACCAGGAGATTTTCGCCTGGGCTACCATGATAATTGAATTTGCATTTGGTGCTTCTCTAGCCAAGGCTAAATAATGGAACACCTATTACCTTTCTGTCGAACAGAAGAACAAAAGAACAAAGTAAAGGCGTACATTAAGTATGGCAGCATGAGGGAGGCCGGCAAGGGGCTTGGAATTTCCCACCAGAACGTCTCGCGAACTATTCGTAGTGTTAAGAAACGAGCAGCAGAAGGTGGTATTGCTCCAGAAGCCGATATGATTCACGCTTCAGCAGAAGGCTTTGACGTTAAAGGCACTTCAACTTTATACGATGAAGACGGCAATGTTAAAGTTCAGTGGGTTAAAACCCAAAAGTCCGGACACTCACACGAAGAAATTGCTGAGGTGTTTAATGAGGCGTTAGGTGAATTTAGATGTATTAAGGTTGAGCCTCCTGCGCATGTTGACTCTGACCTGGTGGCTGTTTATCCGATGGGAGACCCTCACATAGGTATGCTGGCTCACCACGAAGAAACCGGCGAAGACTTCGACTTAAAGATTGCAGCCACTGATTTACGCAAGGCTACCCAGGCTCTGGTGGATAGAAGCCCTAATACTGAAAATTGCGTGATACTGAATTTAGGCGACTTCTTCCACTCGGACAATCAAAGCAATAGAACAGCTCGTTCTGGCAACTCTTTAGATGTTGATGGTCGCTGGCATAAAGTATTGCGAGTCGGTATTGATTTAATGTGCGAGATAGTAACGTCAGCACTCAGCAAACATAAAAACATTCTAGTAAAGAACATTATCGGAAATCACGACGACCATAGCGCATATGTACTTTCGTTGGCGATGGCTAAGTATTTCCATGATGAGCCAAGAGTATTTGTTGATATATCACCGTCAAAGTTTTGGTACTACCAATTCGGCAAGGTTTTAATAGGCTCTGCTCACGGAGATACAGCGAAGCCTGAGAAGCTACCTCAGATAATGGCAGCCGATAAACCTAAAGAATGGGGAGACACTGAATACAGATATTGGTACACCGGTCACATACACTCAAGAAACTCAATCGAATTTGCTGGTTGTACCTGGGAAAGTTTTAGAACCTTGGCAGCAAAAGACGCCTGGCACTCAGGAGCAGGTTATCGCTCAGGGAGAGATATGAGCTGCATCATAATTCACAAAGATTTTGGTGAAGTTGGCAGAAATACCGCGTCGCTAAAAATGGTTCATTCACTCGCTTAAAAAATCCTGGGCAAAATCCTGGGCAATTCACTTTGCCCAAAGTCCTACAGCCACTGTACGCGTAGGGTATAGGTTTTTATAGGAAATTATCTTTAAATGCTCTGAATCCCTTGGTACATAAGGGCTTAGGGGTGGTGCGCTCGACAGGACTTGAACCTGGGTACGATGTACTGATAGCAAGGGCTGTAGAGGTTACTGGGCAAAATTCTGGGCAAAGTGGTTAAAAAGAGCGGTATATCAACGGCTAAAAAAGCTGATTTTACAGGATAGACCTAACTAAACATTTTAGTTATTTTCGAGCCTGATACTTTGTTTTCTGACACGGCCCAGTGACCATACATATCAATCGTCTCTGAGCGCTTTGAATGACCCATAATTTTTGACAGCTCCAGAATGTTTTCGTCAGCTTGAAGCCACATTGAGGCAAAGGTATGTCGACAAGTATAAGGGCACTTATAATCAACACCTGCTTTTCTACATACTGACCTTAGATTGCTCTGAAGTGTATTGTATCTCCACGGCTTGCCCGTGTTTGGGTTTATAAAGATAATAGCGCTCTCGTCTTCTTCGTCGTATGTGAAAGGACGCATAATTTCTACCGCTTCCAGGGCGTCTGGTAATAATTCGATGCTGCGATTACCACTTTTAGATTTAACCCTTTTGGTTTTATTTTTTCGCCTGGCTTGGGCTTTGGTTATTTTGACCCTTCCGTCTTTAATATCTTTCCAGGTTAGGCATATTAACTCGCCACTTCTTATACCTGTCCACCACCAAAATTGAAACACAGCCTTTTGCTGAGGATTACATTGCTCTATTATCTTCTTCCTTTCATGCGCCTCAAAAGGGACTCGGTCACTATTATTGACAGCCTTTTCTTTTTCAAAGTTGGGGTTGAATTCTTTTCTAACACCCGGCACGCTTTTATTAGCCAGGACGTTTTTAGACATAACTTCGTCGTCAACCAAAGAGTCGAGCGCTACCCGCAAGACCGATAATTTATTGTTGATTGTATGAGTTAAGTTTTTTGTCCACTTCGGATTGTCGCGAAGCTCCCAGCCGTTCCTGTCCAGGATTAAATCTTTGACCATTAGCCAGGTTAGCTCTGTTACTTCAACATGGCCCAGGGTGGGAATCCATTCACGGTTAATAATACGTAAGTCTTCGTCTGTTCCAGTTTCTTCGTGGTCTTTGAGTTTTTCGCGATAACTTCTCATAAGAAGCTCACCAACGGTTAAACCTTTTTTCTTATTAGATAGTAAGGCTTGAACCTTGTCGAGGTGTTTGGAGTCAGGGAAGAATGATGCGTAATCAAAATTCCCTGCTTTGACGGCACTGGCAATAAAAGCACATTGCTTTTCCCAGCCAAGAAGGGCCTCATGGACTACGCTGTCATTTCCTCTCGGAATTTTCTCAGACTCTCTCCAGCGTCGGCCAAGGTAGGTAAAGGACAGTCTAACGGTTGTGTCGCCGATTTGCTCGACACCTTTGTATTTTCTATTCCCAGTACCCAATTTTCAACTCCTGTAACACTTATTAAAATTCGACCGTCCGGGGCTTTGTACACAATACCTTCGCCCCAAACTTCTTCGTATATCTTATGACGAATGGCCCTTTCAGAGTAACCACTGTCGTTAGCGTATTTTTTTATAGTCTTTAAGTTTAACATATTAAGCAAATTTAGTTTGTGCAGCCAATAACCATTAAGGGTAATTTATAAAAAGGGTCATTGTAAAAAGGCTTGTTATCAATAATAAACTGTTCAAGCGATTTAGCTGGTATTTCTGACCCCCTTTCCTTCTCTCTTTTCTCCTTAGCCAGCAGTGTTTTTAACTTGTTATTGGCTGTATAAAAATGACCGACCAGCTCGTTTTTCTTGGCAAAAATCTTGCGTTGGTCTGAAGTGCCACGTAGTCTCCCATACGCAGCGTTCTTAGATATACCCACCTCAGACGCGACCATATTTGCGGTAACTTTCTGGCCGTCGTCTAAAGTGTATATGTGTTGTGGCTTAGACATTCTAGAAGGGGATGTCGTCTTCTTGCTCAGATACAACGGGTGCTACTGGCGCTTTTGGCTGGCCGTAGCTGTTGTTATCTCGCACTGAATACAAAGACACCATTACTGAGTCTCTGTTGTCAGGATTGGCAATGCCTGCCAAGTTAACGTGCCTATCTAACAATAAAAACGCACCTGTTTCGGATTTAAATACAGAGCCTATTTTTAGCGTTCTGTTTTTTGTCTCTCCATCTTTAATGTAAGACCCTATTTTTACGACTAGGTCGTGTGTTGGTTTGTTAGCCATTTCATGCTCTCCAGTTGGTTTAAAAAATCCTCTAGTCCATGTATCGCTGTCTTAGAACTAGACATATATATACAGCGAGACAACGCTGCTCTATCAGCCGAAGGGTGCTGTTTCATAAAACTTAAACACCAATGGGGATTACCCGCCTTCAGCACCATCCTTTGTTTTACTTTCATAATTACTTCCTATAAGTTAGCGCCAGGTAACGCCCTGGCTGACGATTGGCATTTGTCACATTAATCTAAACACAAACACCGAATTATTTGCCTGGTTGTTAAGCGTGCCAGGCACACGCTGGGGTCGTTGTCGGGGAAAAGGAGATAGGCTGACGAGACCTAAAAACCCGAACTTACCCTACTTCTTTAGGCTGCCTCAACCGTAACTTCAGTACCAACCTTCATTTTTGCAATGGCCTTGTCAATAGCTTCCTGCTTTTTGGCTTGCTTTTCAGCTTTGCTTATGCCTTCTATTTGCTTAATGTATTCCTGGTACTCAGGCTCAAGACTTACCCATACAGCCTTCTTCAATGGCTTGTCTTTACCTAGTTCATCTAAAGTCTTTTGAACCTCCTCTTGGTCGTCGTTGTCAATATTCTCTCTAACGATTTGCAAGTAATTAGCTGTATCTTCCATAAGCTCCTGCTCCTGAAGTTCGGCTAATCTCTCAGCCTGCTCAACTTCAGAGTTAGGTAAATCCTCACCTGCGTAAACATATAGACAACAGCCAAAGCGAGCAGCAAGTTTAACGGTTGCTCTTTGAATGGCTTTAAGTACGCCAGCGCTTGTTATCTTCTCCAGAGGCATAGCAGTAAATCCTGACGCATAGACAGGTAGATACTCGACGTGCTCAATGCCAGTTGGCTCAAGTCTCATGCCAACCTTTACCCAGGCGGTCTTGCCGTCGTGGTGGTAATTCCAGCCGTCAGCGTTTTCATATACCGTTGTTTGTGTGAGCGGGTATATCTTTGCCACAGCTTCCCAAGCGTGAGGCCAGGATATATAGTCAAGGTGACCGACAGCTTCGCGCTTATGGTTAAGGTTGATGGCTGATAGTTTTTCAAAGTGGCTCGGCTCAGCTTCTTCAGTGCCAGAGAAATCAATGTCTGGCATATCGTAAACGCGCTTAGTGTTTTCATTAATGGCGTCGGTAACTCTGTTGTGTAACTCAGTATTGTCTGTTGTATTTTTCATTTTGGTCTCCACCGTTGTTATAAATTAGTAGTCCTCAATAACTACCACGTTTACATCGTCGGTAATGCTGGGCGCGTTTTCAGGGTGTTCGTTTCTGACGTATTCGCCAAATAACACCTCACACTTTTCTTCTGTAACTTCCTCTATCAGCTCGCCGTTAATGTAAATTTTGACTCTCATTAGTTAAATACCTCACCGTTCATTGCTTCAGAATTTGACATGGAATCGTGATACCCCGTTTCGTAGTGATACTGCGTTTTAGGGTGTCCGTCAATCTGTTTAAAGCTGTCGCCTCTCTCGGCAGCAAACCAGCCGATTTGATAGGCCCTAGGCTTCGTAGCAAGGTAAGGCTTTCTATGTGTATTTGTGATTAGCTCCATGGTAAGGCCACTCCTAATATAAGTAGTAAAAATAAGTTAAGGACAAAAAAACCAGACCAAATCATTTCCCACATGCTTTCTTTTTCCTGAAGGCTCATAGCATTTCACCTATTACCGTCCAAAGCTCTGCGTCATCAAGTTCAAGGTCTGGGTATTCATTAGCCAGCTCTCTTAAATCTTCAATGACTCTTGCAGATTTCTTAATATCTTGACGGGAAAGAGTAAGGCCTTTGAGCTGCTTAACGCTCCAATGAGCGTCACACTTAAAGTCATCCATTTCTTGGTTGTATTTACGCTCAGCCTGCTCACATGATTCTTCGTAAGCGTTGTAGAGTGTTTGCGTCATATCTAGCATTTTCATTTCCCCAAATGGTTAAAAAATTACTCAGTAAATATATTTATTTAAGGAGTATGGGGAACATTCTACAGTATAAATCGGGGAATACAAAGCTAATTGACAAAATTAATTTGTATGGAGGGGCGTAAAAAAACCAGGCGAAAGAAACCTGGTCTCGGAGTATGTGTCTAGTTATTCAAAAGCGGTTAGGTAAGACTTCAAAGTTGGGCGCATATCCATAGCCTTCCCATTAAATACAAAAGCCTCTGACATTTCATAAAGCTCAGAAATACAATAACTCGCAAGCTCGATATTTGCTATCGCCAGACCACCACCAGGCTCAACAAGAGAACGTAAAAGCGTTACGGTGTCTGAGGTGTAGGTTAGCCATGCGTCAAGAATTGGGGTTTCAGTTGCAATATCACAAGAGAAGTCGCCCAAAAGCGCCTTTAGTGTGTCTTTCGCTACCTCTCTAAACTCTACTTTTTCGGCAAGGTTAACTGGGGTTTTATGAATAAAGGTATCAGTAAAGTTTTTTGCAACCTGTTGAAATTGTGTTTGAAAAAATGGCTGAGTTGGTTGTAGAGTTGCTTGCATATAGTTCTTAATAATCCGTTAAACTTGGACTGTCATTATGCACTATAAAATACAAAGATTAAGGTTATTACAAAAAATACTTGCTTTGCTACACTATGGCTAGGAGATGTGCGAAACAAAAATACGATTAACTTTTCCAACTAACTCACAATTCTCGGCTAGAAATAGTTTTTCTTCTTTTTTGATTTTGATTATGAAGAAATCGCAGTCTTTTTCAGGAACGACCGCAGTATCAACACCGACCATCGATACGTGTTCTTTGATTTTTACTACCTCTGGCTTTTCCTGGCCGTTGGTAAGAAAGCCAACACTTGTTTCCAAGGCTTCAGCCAGTTCATTTATATATCTAGGGCGCACCACCTTGCCCGTTTCGATGTTTTGAATGTTCTGCCAGGCCACGCCTACCATATTGCCTAAATCCGTTTGGCTTAAACCCTTAGTCTTTCTTAGGCTTTTAACTCTGTCTGCCATTGACGACATAAATAACTCCCATACATTGCATATCTGCGACTATAATACAAATTAATTTGTAATCTTTTGGAGATGCTTGGAAAAACTAATTAAATACTTTGGCTCTCAGAAAGCATTAGCTGCTGCACTGGGTGTTAAGCATGGACACATTTACTACTGGATTAAGAAAGGAATTCCTCCGAAAAGGGCGATTCAAATAGAAAAAACAACCGACGGGCTCTTTAATCGTCGCTTTCTTTGTCCTGAATTTTTTGATTAATTTTTTGATTACATACTCCAATGACAATTTTAACACAAAATTTATTTGTACAACTAAATGCAACACAGAGCTCAGCAAAGTGACGGAACACTAAGTAAAGGTTGTAAGAATTATGCAAATACAAATCCATAGGAAACCGCTAAGTGTTAATGAAGCATGGCAGGGCAAGAGATTTAAGAGTAAGGCTTACAAGGCTTATGAGCAAGAACTTATGGTACTTCTACCAAATGGTTACGAAATACCAGAGGGAGAGTTAGCGATACGCCTGGAGTTTGGGCTTAATGTATTGGCCGATTGGGATAACCCAGTAAAGCCGTTACAAGACATTCTTCAGAAGAAGTACGGCTTCAATGATTCACGCATTGTCAAAGCTGAGGTTGTAAAGAAGGTCGTGAAAAAAGGTGATGGATATATTAATTTTGAAATCTTGGGGATTGACGAATATGAAAAATACAGAAACTAAAGAGAAGCCAGGCTATTACGCCATATTAACAGCAGACGTTAGGTATTGCGACCGACTAAAAGCAGCAGAGAAGCTCATGTACGCTGAAATAACAGCGCTTAGTGAAAAGAACGGTTACTGCCATGCCGGTAATACTTACTTCGCTAATTTGTACAACGTGAGTAAAGAGACAGTATCTCGCTGGGTTTCAAATCTTGAAAAAGAAGGCTTTGTTAAGCGCCAAATTATCTACAAAGAGGGTACTAAGCAAATCCAGGGAAGGTATATATCGATAGCCCAAAAGATACTTATTAATCCTGTCGATGCCCGGGACTACCCTATTGACGAAATCGTCCCTATTGACGAAAAAGTCAATACCCCTATTGATAATAAAGTCAGTAGACCTATTGACGAAAAAGTCAAAGTTAATACTACAAGTTCTAATACTACAAGAGTTAATAAAAATATAGCCGTTTCTCAATCTGAGCTTATTGATGATTTTTACCCTAACGAGACTTCTTGGCAAACAGTCAGAGATACTCACTTGCAGATTAATAAAGCAAACGCAGAGTCTTTAGTGCAGATATTCAAAGATACGCTACGCAATAGAGAAGCTCCCTGGAAAGACATTCAGGCCACGTTCAGGACTTATGTTCGTAAGAAATGGATATTACCAGTAGAGGTAGTTGTTCACTCAAACAAACCCAATTATTCATTTGAAACAATAAATGAGCTTGGTGAGTTTGAGCTTGAGAAAAGAAAACTTGCAGCAAGAAGCGCAAGTCCAGTATTGAATTTAAAGAGAGTGGGGTAGTCAAATGTATCAAGAAGTAGAGGAAATCAATTACAAAGTATTGGCCAGTGGTATTGCCGTTTGGTCTCGAGCGCGTTATGGTTATTTTTTAAGGAAAGACCAGAATGAATTGGACGTAACTAACGAGTTTGTTAAAGAGCTTAAACACCTGCCAGAACATTGTCTCGGCCACATAGACCAGGCCCAGCACAAGTGGGTAGATGAAGGCAATGAATTCGCACCTAATATGGTTGAGTTTTTGAAGATGCTTCGTGAATTTGGAAACAAAGAAACAAACATGATTGAGCGCCCTAAATTGGGCCTAGGTTCTATGGATTACGCCGGCAACTGGGACGCCTCAACAAAGGAGGAACGCCTGGTGTTTTTCGACAAATACGACGCGTCAACCTGTTCAGCAGCTACCAAGTACATTGCTAAAAAATACTACAAAGCCCAAGGCTGGACGAATGAAAAAATTAGAGAGGTCTTATGTCGTTAAAGTCGATTAGTCGCAAGATTCGCCAAAGCGCCAAAGGTCAAGACTGTACGGTTCGTCTCCCAGGAGTTTGTCGCGAAGCCCCGGACAATGAAACAACAGTCCTAGCTCACATGCCGTCTGGCGGTATGGGTAACAAAGCCCCGGACACAGAAGCAGCCTATGCTTGTTTTTACTGCCATGAGCACCTGGACGGAAGACTACAAGCAAAACCACCATTTGACAATGAGTTTTTAGAGCTTCAGCACTTGAGAGGCTGCGTTGAAACCCGCGCAATACTTAGACGAATGGATCTAATTACGTGATTGGAGATATGGTTAGTGGTGTTATTCCAAAGGACAAGCAATACGGCGTTATTGAAATGTTCGAGGGCTTCTTTCACCAATACCCTGACGAAGACAAGGCGATTGTTATTATTAAAAAAAACTCAATGACTCGCACTAAAGCACAAGGAGATTTATACCGCGTTTGGTTACGCATCCTGGCTATGGAAGAAGGGTATGACGAGGACGAATTACACGTGTTGATTAAAGATGAATTCTTGCCCCTGGTAAGTGTTGTCAACAAAAGAACAGGCAAGGTAGTGCAAGAGAGAAAGAGCACTACCAAGTTAAAAGTTGGTGAAATGAGCGAGTTTCTCAACAAGTTAGACCGATTGGCAGCGCGCTTTTATAACGTCACGCTACCAAGACCTCAAGAGTTGTACTACAAGGCAATGGGCCTCAAAGATTAACCACTAGGAGATATATGAATCAACAAGCAAGACTAAAAAGTTACCTGGAAGAATTTAAAGAGATAGACCCTTTGACCGCCTGGAAAGAATTAGGCATTTACCGCCTGGCTGCCGTTGTCCATGAGTTGCGAGGTAAGGGCGTCAACATCGAGACTAGACGTAGAAATGTCTTTAACAAGTTCGGCGAAGATTGCGTCGTAGCTAATTACGAGTATTGCGAATGATTCACTCTATGGCAGATTGCCTCATGAAGTTAACAGCAATAGAAAGAATAGCAACTCAAGGCGTGCTCTTGGCCTCCCAGGAGGAAACAAAATTGCAGTTTCAAAAAATCCTACAGGAAATTTCTTATTTACAGAACGAAACAAAAGGAGTGGTAAATGATGATTAATGAAGAAGGTCTCGCTGAAAAATACTACATAGCATTATCTATTTTGGCTGACTATGAAGGTATTGAACTGGACGAGGCTAACGAAAGAATTATTGAAATATATAAAGAAGAAGGCCACAGCATAGAGGCCATTCGTTACGAGTCAGAAGAAATGGCGATATTGACAGAAGAAGCCAAGAAGATGAATATGAAAATAACAGATGTTAGTGGAGAAACTATTCACTAATGGAGTTAATGCCTATTGTTATTGCCGATGGTTTAACCAACAACCAGGCTAAAGTTATCAATGCTTATGTAACTTCACTTTGTAACGTAAGCAGGGCCTGCTCAATGGTTGATATTTCAAGACAAACATTCTACCGGTGGGTTAAAGAAAGTGACAGTTTTAAAGAGGCAGTAGAGACAGCAGAGGAAGGTTTAAAGGATAGATGGGAAGAAGAAATACAGCGCCATGTTTTTGAAGATAGAAACCCTATGGTGTTGAATAAGTTTGGCCCAATGGTTCTAAAAGATAGAGGTTATGGAGAGGCTAAGGATTTGAACGTGTTGAGTAATAACACTAATGATAACAATGTTGTAGTGACGGTGATAGATGCGACCTCAGTGCAAGAAGAACAGGAGACAGAGTAATGAGCAAGGCTGGCAAAGTGTGGGGACAAACCGAGAAAATTTTAGCTAACAGTTCACTTGAGTTTCATAGAATTGAATTCGCTGCTGGTTCTGAGTGCAGCAAACACAAGCACGTCTTTAAGTGGAATGGCTTTTATTGCCAGGAAGGCGTATTAAAGATAAAGGTGTGGCAGCAGGACTACAACCTGGTCGATGAAACTGTTTTGTACCCTGGCGACTTCACATCAGTTAAGCCTGGTCTATACCATTCGTTTGAAGGGCTAGACGATGGCGTGGCCTTTGAATTGTATTGGGCTGAGTTTAGCCATGACGACATAGCAAGGGAAACCGTTGGACACTGTTAGCGAGTTAAAGAAAGCCTACGAGGAATGTGAAGTCCCTGAGATGCGTTACTACATTTGTCAGACGCTCAAGTATTTCCTGGACGTTAAGCAGTGGTGCGATTGGTGGAACAACGACGTACTTAGTAAAAGCATAAAACCCGAACATATTAGGCAGCATAGATACCAATGAGATTATTAGATTTTGAAGTAGGCTATAAGCAGCCGTTTTTCTTGATAGCTGGCCCTTGTGTTATTGAAGATGAAGCATTAACCCTGGGTATCGCCACGTACTTAAAAGAGATAACTTCTGAGCTGGGTATTAACTTTGTCTTTAAAGCGTCGTATGACAAAGCAAACAGAACCAGTGAAACAAGTTTTAGAGGCTTAGGAATAGAGCAGGGCTTAAACATTCTACAAAAGGTCAAGGACGAAGTAGGCGTACCTGTCATAACTGACGTACACGAAGATACACCCGTCGACGAAGTCGCGTCAGTAGTAGACATACTCCAAACGCCTGCCTTCCTTGTTAGACAAACCAACTTCATTAGGAAGGTGTGCGCCCAAGGTAGGCCCGTAAACATTAAGAAAGGGCAGTTTCAAGCGCCCTGGGATATGGCTTCAGTAGTGGATAAAGCTAAGGGTACTGGCAATGAACAAATCATGCTAACCGACAGGGGTACGTCATTTGGGTACAACACGTTAATATCAGACTTCAGAGGTCTATTACACATGGCCGAAACAGGGTGTCCTGTTATCTATGATGCGACACACTCAGTACAAGAACCAGGGGGAAATGGTAATACTTCTGGTGGTGATAGACGCTTTGTACCAGGATTAGCCAGGTCTGCTATTGCTCATGGTGTCTCAGGTCTATTTATGGAGTGCCACCCTGACCCCAATAACGCTAAAAGTGATGGCCCTAACTCGATGCACCTGACCCACATGAGAGGTCTATTGAAGACTTTAAAGGAAATTGACGACGTGGTAAAGAATGGAAGTTAACTTCACTATAACAGAGCAATTCCAGCCCTTCTTAGAACCGCACAGGTACAAAATTTGTTTTGGAGGTAGAGGCTCAGGAAAATCCTGGTCGATTGCTCAACTACTGGTTAAAAGAGCCTGGGAGAAACCGACTCGTATTCTTTGTGCCAGGGAAATACAGCGCTCTATCTCAGACTCAGTGTTACAGCTTCTTGGCGATACAATAGAAAGGATGGGCCTCAGAGATTACTTTGACGTTCAGAAGACGCAAATTGTAGGCACGAATGGCTCACGCTTTATCTTTGAAGGTATGCGCTCAAATATTACCAAGATTAAATCAATGGAAGGTTTGGATATAGCCTGGGTAGAGGAGGCTGAATCAGTGACCTACTCTAGCTGGGAAACTCTTATTCCTACTGTTCGTAAAGAAGGCTCAGAAATTTGGGTCTCGTTTAACCCTAACGATGAAATGGATGACACATACCAGCGATTCGTTATTAACCCACCCCTTGGAGCTTATGTACAAAAAGTTAATTACAGCAATAACCCCTGGTTTCCTAAAGAACTTGACAAAGAGCGCCTACACCTACTATCAAAAAATGAAGACCTCTATAACCACGTCTGGGAAGGTGAAGTCCTCTCTAACCGTGATGGGGCTTACTATGCCAAATTCATTAATGATGAACAAATTATGGACTTTGCTGTCGAGCCTGGTGTACCTGTTGACACTTATTTTGATTTGGGTATTAGTGACGCTACTTCAATTTGGTTTGTGCAGCGTATTGGCATGGAGATACGTATTGTCCATTCTTACGAGAATCAAGGCGAAGGATTAGGTTTTTATATTAACTACCTTCACGAATTTAAGGCTAAGCACCAGTGCGTCCTGGGACAGCACTACGCCCCGCATGATATTCAAGTTAGGGAGCTTGGCACAGGTAAGTCCAGGTTAGAGACAGCGAGGAAGCTAGGCATTAATTTTAGAGTCGTTCCCAGGTTGTCTATTGAAGATGGTATTCACGCTGCCAGGGCAATACTACCGAAGTGTTACTTTGAGAAGACAGGCTGTAAGGATGGCCTCCAGGCGTTACGAAGATACCGCAAGGAGTTTGATGAAAAGAAGGGCGTTTACAAGCCACACCCTTTACACGATTGGTCTTCTCACTACGCAGACGCATTTAGATACTTTGCGATTGCTTATAGAGAAAACAACAACCAAAGCAGAACGGTTCAACCCCAGGCTAATATGGAGTGGCTAAGAGCGTGATAGTACAGAATGAAATAGATTGGCTAGTGGTCTTTGTAGACTCTGGCCGATTCAATATGTGGGATATATTCACCAGTAAAGGTTATAGGCATTGTTTCGCCATTAGGTGGGATGGTTATAACTGGGTGATGATTGACCCTATGGGTTCGTGGTTGGAAGTACAAGTGCTTCCTTACGGCCCAGAAGATAACGTAGCGGAGATGATGCGAGATAGAGGATATAGAGTTGGCTATGTACGTAAGTCAAGGAGAGACAGATTTATTTTTAGAGGGTTTATGACTTGCGTAAGTACAGTCAAACATCTTCTAGGGATAAGAGCAGCCTGGGTGATAACACCTAAGCAATTACACAACTACATCATAAGGAAACAATATGGGATTTTTACGACCAAAACCGCAGGCGAAATCAGAAACAGAGATTGCAGCCACAGAACACAGAGACCGTTCTTTACGGAAACAACAACATGATATGAAATCAAGACAAAGCGCAGGACGAAGACGCAGACGTGGACGTTCTTTGCTTTTGGCTAAAGATGAAAAAGGAATCAAGGACACAACACTAGGATAACTATGCCAGAATTAAGTAAAGACGCAGTCGAAGGTATCTTCAAAAGATACAACGTGGCTAAGCAGCAAAGGTCAACTTGGGAAGCTCACTGGAAGGAGTGCTACGAATACGCACTACCACAAAGAGAGGTTTTCAACGGCCACGCTGAGGGTGCGAAGAAGAACGCAAGAATTTATGATTCAACCGCTCTAATCGCTACGCAAAGGTTTGCTTCACGGCTTCAGTCAACACTGATACCACCGTTTAAGAAGTGGGCTAAGTTGTCGGCAGGCTCGGCAATTCCAAAAAACAAAGCTAACCAGGTTGACCAGGCGTTGGAGGAGACAACAGACACACTGTTTTCTTATATCAATCACTCTAACCTGGCGACAGAAGCTAACGAGGCTTTCTTGGACTTAGCAATAGGAACAGGTGCGCTACTTCTGGAAGAAGGAGACGACGATAACTTACTGAAGTTTACCGCTGTTCCCCTGAAAGAGCTGATTGTTGAAGATGGGCCACAGGGTACGATTGAAACTGTCTTTAGAGAGCACGCACACCCTGCTAGAAACATAGAACAGATATGGAAAGGCGGTAAGGTGTCTCCTAAGGTACGTTCTTTGATTGATGAAAAGCCCGACGAATTGGTGGAGCTGATTGAGGCCACTATCTACAATCCGGATAAGAAGCTCTACGAGTACGTAATCATTGAGGAAAACACTAAACACGTTGTCTTTGAAGATTACTTTGAAGTCTCACCGTGGATTGTCTTTAGATGGTCGAAGGTTGCTGGTGAAAGATACGGTAGAGGCCCAGTAATGACAGCACTACCAGATATTAAGACAGCTAACGAAGTGGTCAAGTATGTACTGAAGAACGCAGAGAAAGAGATTGCTGGTGTTTATAAAGCAGTTGATGATGGTGTTCTTAATCCTTGGACAATTAATATCTCACCTGGTGCGGTTATTCCGGTTGCTAGTGAAGGCTCATTATCTCCCCTGGTATCAGGTGGTAACTTTAATGTCTCCGAGCTTATCCTGGGAGACCTAAGAGACTCAATCAGAAAGGCGCTATTCCACGACCAGCTCGGCCCGGTCGAAGGCCCAACTAAATCTGCTACTGAAGTTTCAATCAGGCAACAAGAGCTAATGTCTGATATTGGTTCTTCGTTTGGTAGATTACAAATTGAGTTTATCAATAAGCTAGTCAAACGCTCGATGGATATTCTCCAACGCCAGGGCAAGATAGCTCCGATTAAAGTAGGCGACCAGTTAGTTGAAATTAAGGTGGTCTCACCGCTTGCACAACAGCAAGACTTGGACGAAGTTAATAAACTCGCTCAGTTCATTCAGTTTGCGGGAATGGTTGGCCCTGAAGCCTTACAGATTGGACTTAACTTAGAAGCCTTCCCTGAACATATTGCAAAACTTCTTGGTGTTGACCCAGCGCTAGTACGTGATGAAGATGAACGCGCACAAGTTAAAGAGCAGATGCAACAGCAGCAGCAAATGGCACAAATGGCTGAGATGGCTATGCAAAACCCAGAGATGGCTAAAGAAGCAATAGAGAAGGAAGCGTAATGGATAGAGAAAAAGATTTTGATGCTATGGTGGCAAAGACGTTCAGAACACCCACTGGAAAGAGGGTGCTTGAATATCTAACAGAGAGATACATCAAATCGCCTGTATGTATGCCTGGTCGAGAAGAAGGCCAGGGGTACTACCGGGAAGGACAAAACAGTGTGATTAGGATGTTTCATAACGCCATTCTCAGACAAGAGCGTGGCGATTACAGAGTAGGAGAAGACAATGAGTGAAGAAAGTTTATTGACAGAGTCAGTCGTACCAAGCGATACAGGCGTTTCTGAAAGTAGTACGGACGCCATAGGGACGGTTTCTGACGAACCCACAGAGGCAGGAACTACCGAGACCCCCCCTTGGTTTTTATCTGAAGATGTGTCAGGCCAGGGAGACGCCCCCGAGTGGTTTAAAGCAGGGAAATATAAAACGGTTGCTGACCAGGCGAAAGCCTATGCGGGTTTAGAATCGAAACTAGGTTCTTTTACAGGCGCACCTGAAGACGGCTATACCGTGGAACTGCCAGAAGGAATAGAGATTCCTGGTGACGACCCACTAATGACTCAATTTAACGATTGGGCTAATGAGGCTGGATTATCGCAAGAAGCACACACTAAGCTCCTGGGTATTTACATGGAAAACATGGTCGGCTCACAGCCAAATATGGAAGCTGAAATGACTAAGATAGGTAAGGACGCACCACAGCGGATTAATGATTTAGTTTCCTGGGCCAGAGCAAACCTATCTGAGGGTGAGTTTGAAGTAATGCAGGGAATGACTACAACTTCTGAAGGTTTTGGTTTGTTAGAGAAGATGCGCTCAATGACCAGGCAAAGCCAGGTTTCAGCTCCTGACAATGCCCTGCCGGTAGAAGGTATGACTGAGTCTAAGCTATACGAAATGGTAGGAGACCCTAGGTATTCAGAATCAGCCTCTTATAGAGCTGAAGTTGATAAGAAATTTGCAGACTTCTTCGGCTCACAGCCAGCAAGCGAGACCAGGCAATAAATATCCCGCGACAAAAGATATGTGTTTATGAGGCTATTAATGCTGCAATGTTCTTAACGAATGAATCAACTAGCAGCTCAGATTTTCTAAAACATAAATCATTGCTAACAACCCTGGAGATATTAGAATCTCTGGGGTTTAGTCATGTTCAAATTCAAGCCTAACTCTCTCTAGGTCGTCCTGCGTGTCTACACCGTAACCAGTAGGCGCACATGCTTCTTCTACCTGGATATTGTTGAGGCCATTAAAGAAGTTAAGCTGCTCCAACATCTCAGCGTTAGCGTTAGGTAGTACGGTGTTCATGTTGCGTTGTAAGACATAAGAACGGTAGGCATAAATACCTACGTGTCGATAGCAAAGCCCCAGGTCTACCTCTCTATCTCTAAAGTGTGGAATAGGAGCGCGTGAAAAGTATTGCGCCCTATTGGTGGCGTCTCTAACGACCTTAACGCAGTTGGTGTCGTAGTAATCTTCTATATCGGTGATAGGCTCACATAAGGTGGCAATGTTCGCCCCGTTAACCGTCAGCATTTCAGCTACTTGGTCGATTGCCTGGGGAGAAATCATCGGCTCGTCAGCCTGGACGTTAACCACAATGTCGCCAATATCAAAGAAGTGGTTGTTAACTACTTCAACAACCCGGGATGTGCCATTGTCATGGTCACAAGTAATAATAACTTCAGCACCAAAACCCTCTGCATGGTCAGCAATGACGGCGTCACTCGTGGCAATAATTACCTCCTCTGCTTTCGACTTACAAGCATTTTCATAGGTTCTTTGTAATAGGCTTTTGCCGTGTATCTCTTTAAGTAGTTTCCCTGGTAGGCGAGTTGAATCGAAGCGTGCTGGAATGATGACGGTATATTTCATTGAGACATTATACAAGATAGATTTATTTATTTAAATTGTATAACGTGGTAAAATAGACCCTAACAGACACTCTTGTTACAAGACCTGTATTGAAAGATGAAGCGTTCTTTAAACGCCAGATTCAGCCCAATACGGTCACCTGAATTGAAAAACAAATATTTTAATTATTCAGGAGTGACAAAAAATGTCAATCAATCTAAGTTCAGCAGCAAGTAAACAGTTTGACGCTGAAGTAAAACACGCTTTCCAAACGGCAGGCAAACTCCGTGACACAGTACGAGTTCGTACAGGTGTTGTGGGTGACACACATAACTTCCGCACTATGGGTAAAGGTCTAGCCTCTGCTCGCGGTACTACTCAGTCAGATGTAACAGCAATGGACGTATCACACGGCACAGTTTCTTGTGCTCTAGGTAACTACGTAGCTCCAGAGTACACAGACATCTTTGACGCGGTAGAAGTTAACTTCGACGAAAGACGCGAGTTAGCTACAACAATTGCAAGTGCTTTAGGTCGTCGCGTAGACCAACTGATTCTTGATGCTCTTTCAGCAGGTTCTACGATTGCTGACGGTGGCTCAAATATGACGTTGCCTAAGATAACCGAGGCTTCTTCAATCCTTTCAGATAATGGCGTTCCAATGAGCGACAGAATCATGGTTTGCTCTCCAGCAGCTATTGAGAAGATGATGAATGATTCAACTATCACGTCTGCTGACTATAACGCCCTTCGCGTTCTAATGTCAGGCGAGATTAATACATTCATGGGCTTCCAGTGGAAGATGATTGAGACACGCGCAGAAGGTGGCTTAGCCTCTACTGGTACTGTTCGTGATTGCTACGCCTTCCACAAGTCTTCTTTAGGCTTAGCGGTTGGTATTGATGCTTCTACCGAAGTTAACTATGTCCCTGAAAAGGTTTCATGGTTATCTCTTGGTAAAGTTAAAGCGGGTGCAGTTGCCATTGATACTTCTGGCATTGTCAAAGTTCAAATCGACGAAGCAGCGTAACTAACTAAGCCCCTCTTAATCGGGGGGCTTTTAACTATATGGCAGCAGTAGAAAATTACACCTCAATAGACCTGGCCTCAAACGCCTTACTATTAATTGGTGAAGAAACGATTAGCTCATTCACAGACGATACAACGGCAGCCTTAGTAGCTGCTAATTTGTACGCGCCTACTTATGAAGGATTATTAACTCAACACCCCTGGCGTTTTGCTTCAACGAAAGCACAGTTAGCTAGGCTTGTCGAAGCGCCCATTAACCAGTGGAAATACGCCTTTCAGTTACCTAGTGACTTCCTGGTAGCTCAGCACGTAGACAAAGGAAACGACAACTTTCAAATCTATGCTGATAAGTTGTACACAGACCAACCTACGATGATTCTTGATTACACCTATAAGCCAGACGAATCATATCTACCCGCTTACTTTACAGAATTACTGGAATACAAACTAGCCTCTATCTTTGCTATTCCTATTACCGAATCAGCTACTAAGGCTGACTACTACACAAGCATAGCGAATACACAATTAACAAGAGCTAAAACAATTGATTCTCAATCAACACCTTCAATCGGCCCTGGACTAGAAAGTTCGGCTTTAATCAATATCAGACGATAAATGACCAAGGCAGTAGCTTCACAAACTCAATTTACAGCCGGTGAATTAGACCCACGCCTAGCAGCACGTCACGATTACGACGGTTACTATAAGGGCGCACAAACGCTAACAAATGTTATTTGCCTGGGCCAAGGTGGAGTGAAGCGTAGACCTGGTATGAAATACATTGATACCATTGGTCATAGCAAAGCACGCCTGGTAACTTTTGAATTTAACGTCACCCAGACTTACTTACTGGTCTTTGCTGATAGCAAGATGTACGTTTACATGGACGGAGTAAAGGTAACAAACCTTAACGGTACAGGTGTTAACTATATTGATACCGATTACACGGAAGCAGAGCTACCAGAACTTACCTGGACACAGTCTGCTGATACGTTGATTGTGTGCCATAACAACCACTCTCCTAGAAAGATTATGAGGGGTACGAGTCACAATTTATGGACTAATACCCTTCTGTCTTTCGCCTACCAGCCTACCTTTGATTTTAATAGAGACTATGACTCAGACACTTTTACTATCGGTGCTGATTGGGATTCAATAGGCTCGACAGTTACCGTAACTTGTGACAGCTCAACAACTATTACCTCTGACCATGTCGGCGGTATGTTTGAGGGTAACGGTGGCATTATTAGAATTGAGTCAGTTACCACTACAACACTAACCGGGGCATTGCTTCAAGAGTTTGTTAATCAGAACGATGTAAGCGGTATTGATGCCTCAATAGAAGAACCTGTATGGTCAGCAGCGCACGGCTACCCAGGTGTTGTTACTTTTCATGAATCACGACTTTGGTTTTCTAATTCAACAGCTAGACCTCAGACGTTATGGGGTTCTGTTATTGGAGACTTCTTTAATTTCGACAGAGGGGTCGCAGCAGACGACGAAGCGATAGATATTACCCTGGACACAGACCAGGTGAACGCTGTCTATCACATTGTTTCTGGTCGACACTTACAAATCTTTACTTCAGGAGGTGAATTCTACGTACCTGATAGACCGATAAAACCTAAAGGTGTCAGCGTGTTAAGACAAACTCGGTTTGGTGTTCTAAAAGGAGTACGACCTATTAGTGTGGACGGTGCGACCATGTTCATACAGCGGAACGGTAAGCAGGTTCGCGAATATCTCTACGGCTTTGCTGAGCAGAGCTACAACTCCACCGAAGTGAACTTGCTTGCCCCTCATTTAACAAACTCGCCTGTCGCTATGGCAGGACTATCGGGTGATGTTGAAAACGAGGGAAACTACCTCTTTGTCGTGAACGGTGACGGCACTATGGGGGTTTTTATTACTAACAGAGCTGAAGTAGTAACGGCCTGGACTAAGTTTACAACGAATGGCCTAATTAAAGACGTGGCGGTTGTTGAAGATGTGGTCTATCTATACGTTAACCGAATTATTAATGGTGTGAGTGTTTATCACATTGAAGCCCTGGATAACAATTACTACACAGACGCAGCAGTACAAGTAACAGCAACACCAGGAAGCTCAACAACTTCTTTTGCTGGTCTTGCCCATTTGAACGGTGAAGAATGTCGTGTTCTTGGTGATGGCGTAGTTAAAGCTAATGGCACACCTGCTGGCGGTTTGTTGTCTGTTGAGGGCTCAATAACAACGGCTGAGGTCGGCTTAAACTTCAATACAGAGGTGAAAACCATGCCGGTCAATATCACCCTTCAGTCAGGCCCTATCAACTCAAAGAAACGCAGAATTTTAAAGGTATCTGCCCAACTTCACAAATCAAGCGGAGTCAAGGTTAACGGCAGAGCGCTACCAGAACGCACCTTTGGTAATGGCCTAGGAGAATCGGTTACGCCATTCACTGGTATTAAGACGATTCCTATGCTGGGATATTCCAAAACAACACAAGTAACAGTAACGCAGACAGACCCTCTGCCAATGACTTTATTGGGTCTAACACTCGAAGTTCAAGTAACAGGATAAAACTATGGCATTTTTACCAGGATTAGCAGGAGCAGGTTTAACGGCAGGCGGTATGGCTACGGCTTCGGCTGTCTTTGGCGGTCTCGCAGCTATTCAATCAGGGTACGCTCAAAAGCAAGCCTACAAAGACCAGGCAGCACAAACCGAAAGCGCAGCAAAAGACAGGGAGCTAATGAGGCTTCAATCTTTACGCTCAGCCCTAGCTTCACAACGAGCGCACTGGGCCAGCTCTGGTGTTTCTTCAGCTTCAGGCTCACCAATGACTATTGCTGACAACTCTTTTCAGAATTACACCCTGGAACGAGGCGCAGACCATATCAACACACGCTCACAAATCAGAACCTTAAACAACTCAGCGAATTCAGCAGTTACTTCTGGCTGGATTAAAGCAGGGTCTTCTCTACTTTCTAATTACTAGATATGGCATTTAAAGAGTATCAATTCAAACAAGGTAGACAAGTACAGGCAGCAGACATGAGCTCTGCTAGAACCTGGGAAGCTCTATCTAATACACTAACTAATTTTTCCTCACAACAGAGGCACAAAGCCGACGTCCTAGACCAGGAAAAAGGAATGTTTGAAGGTCAGGCAATAGGCACTGAGGGAATACCAGAACTACTTGAATCAGGCTCAGTCTATAACGATGCTTTTAACAAATCAGCATTGGTTGCTTATCGAGCACAAGTAAAGACAGACATTAGGCAATCGGTCAGTAGTTCTTACAATAACAACTCTCACGACATTAATACTTTTAATGCAGATATTGAAGGGCTAGTGAAAGGTATGACAGGTGAAATGGATGCTCGTATTTCTCCTATCGTCAAACAAGAGATTAACTATTACGCTGCCAATGCCAGGGAGAATATTAATAACAATATTTCAGCCAGGGCCAAAGCTGCTAATGCTGCCGAAGTTGGCACTTCATCCAGTGACTTAGCTGACTCTATCGTAATGTCTGCTTATAAGGGAGATACAGAGCTTCAGGCTAAGGAATACGCAGACTTTAACGAGCTTATTAGTGACTCTGTTGAAAGTGGCATTATTACGCCAGGAGCTGCTGCCCAGGTTAAAAAACAATTAAAAGATAGGGTCGCCATTGAGACTGTCGTTAGCAAGTTTAACGATGTATTAGAAATCGATGGTATAGGCGCTGCAAAAGAAGCATTAAAAGAATTACAAGACGACCGTTCTACTGCTGGTGTGTCTTTGGATGCTACAAGCACAGTAGAAAATAGAATGACAGCCCTGATTAGTAAGAAAGAAAACAGGGTTAAGTTTGAGTCAGACGGAGCGCTTAAAGAATTGGCCGTTGGTAATATTCCTGAAGATATAGACGCCTTAATAGAAAATGCCAAAGGTACTATTTATGCCCAACAATTAAGCCAGGCTAGAGATGTTGCTGCCGATACAGCAGAATTTAAGAAGCTACCACCAGCTCAACAACAAGCTCTAATCACTGAGCTTGGGCAAAGTGACCTTTCAGCCCACCAAACAAACCTACTGGAGAACTTTGAAGCAATCCAGGAGGCCGACAAAAAGGCTTTAAAAGAAGATGGTTTATCCCTGGCAATTAAGAACGGTGTTGCTGAGGGTGTTAATCACTTAGATTTAAACGATGTTCACTCACTAAATAACAGACGAATTCAGGCAAACATTGCCTCTGACCACTACGGAGAAAAGATAGCCCCTGTTACTAAAGATGAAGCCAAAGACCTTTTGTACAAGTTACAGAACGGCTCAGCTAACGAACAAGCAATACTACTACAAAGAATCACTGAGGGTTTCGGTACAAGCGCTCCTGAAGTAATGTCTGCAATGTTCCAGGATGAATCGGGCGCATACGTTGTCGCAGGTGGCCTGGTATTAGACGGCCAAGGCTTGGTAGGGCGTAATGTTCTACAAGGCGCTGAAATCCTAAAAGATAACCCAGGCATTGTAGATAAGTCTTTCAATTCCCTGGTAGACGCAGAAATAGGCTCAACCTACTCAGAGACACCAGCACAACACGGCTATATCAGAGACGCAGTCAGAGCTTTGTACGCTCAAAAGATGGCAGCAGCAGGCATGTATCAAGCTGAAAAAGACAGTGTTGAAGAAGACGTAATGAAAGCAGCAATCGATGAAATTACAGGCGGTTTTGTAACGATTGAGTGGCAGCAGTCTTCAGGTCTTAGAAGATATGGCGATGAAGGCATGAGCTCGTTTGCTGATATGGATTCAAGAATTGAAGCACCAGTTAGAGGTATGGATGCTGGCGGTGTTGAAGATTGGCTAGAAAGAGTGAGTCCGGCAGATATTGACACTATGGGTGGTGTTGAAGGCATGACCTCTGAAGAAGTCTCTGACATTATTAACGACCAAAGAATACGCCTGGTCTCTGTTGGTAATGGTCGCTACCGCTTACAAAATATGACGGGCCGGTATTTGATTGGTAAGAACTGGAAACCAGGATTGGCAAACAAGCCTTTTGAATTGGTTTATATGCCTAAAGCAAAAAAAGCTCACCCTAGGGCCAAGAAGTAGTGATTAACTTTGACCAAAAGGGCCTGGACAATCATAGCGAAATAGCGCTTATGTCTCCTGCTAGTTCAGAGACTGACCGTATAGGTACGCATGGTGAAAACATTTCAGCCGATTGGGATTATGTTTTAGACGAAGAATTAGGTATCTCCGAGTCTATGAACCTTGCCCCGCCAACAGAAGAACAGTTTGACATTCTTTACAAGTTGACAGGTGATGAAAGTTATAGAAAGTCATTTCTACAGCAAGACAGAAAGGGCGCTGGTATTAAGTATGGCGACAATCCCCTGGACAAGAACAGAGAATACCTTGCTAGTCTTAGCGAGACAATCGAAGAACTACGCAAACAAAACCCTGACTTAGGATTAAAGACTTACCAGGAAATAGAAGCTGAAGTAGAAGCAGGCTTAGCTGAGAAAAGAGCTTACCTGGCAGACTTAAAAGCGCGCTCTTCAACCAATGCTGCCTTAGTAGGAAACCTTGTTAGTACAGGCGCTTACTTTGCTGACCCATTAATGCTTGCTTCAATGTTTGTTAGTGGTGGTGCGAGTGTTGGTCGTGGTTTTATGGGCAATGCTTGGCGTAGTTTTAAGATTGAAGCTGCTGTCGCAGGTGGCGCTGAATTCGCAATCACTCCCCAGGTCTATGATTGGAAACAAAAGATTAATTCGCCCTTCGACATTCAAGACGCTGCTATTAGGATTCTTGGCGCTTCTATTGGTGGTGGTGTTGTCCGTGGCTTTGGCAGTCTCGCTATTGACGCTGCTACATTGGGCAAGACCGCTCGTAAGTTAAGGGCAGAAGGTAAGACAACAGAAGCAGACGTTCTTGACGTTTACGCAGAACTGATTCAAGACATTAGGCCCGACAGTCACGACGCTCACATAGTTACTTATGCCAAGTCCCAGGAAGCACTCGAAGAAGGCAGGGTACTAACAGACGCTGAGATTGAAGCAATTTATGAGTCCCATGGTTCACAAATTCCTGAAATGATGAAGCCGCCAACTGTTTTTCATGGAACGGAGGCCAAATTCAAAACTTTCAATCCAAAGTTATCAAACTCAAGCAGTAAGACAGGGGCAAAAAAAGGGCACTTTTTCTTTACTGACGACGAGAATATTGCCAAGAGTTATGGCAAAAACGTAGTTGAAAGAGAGCTGGATATTAAAAATCCTTTAATTGTTGACGCTGACGACATGCCTTTTAACGATATTAGCTTTAGGGCCACTCGTGAAACTCCAGGGCGAAACGGTCACCATATAAACGATATTGCCAAAATCGCAGAAAAAGAGGGTTATGACTCTCTGATTGTAAGAAATGTAAGAGACACAGGTAGTAAGTTAGACAGGCCTGGTGGTTTTAGTTCTGGAACTACTTACGTAGTATTTTCCAACAAAAGCATTAAGACAAAAAGCAAGTCCCCTAGCGCACAAACACCTAAACCACGTGACGTATCAAAAGCTCTAGATGAAGCAGAAGTCGCAGAGCTGGACGCAATCAAAATAGCCAATGCCAGGGAAATCATTTCCAGCGCAGAAGACACAAACATACCTCACTTACAAATAGCAGACGACACAGGCGAAACCTCTTTAGGCGCTCGACCTGCTAAGGAAGTATTTGAAGAACTAGACCAGGAAGAAAAAGCAATGACCGATATTTTTGCTTGTGTAATG
>Ga0206681_10000200_pt1 | contig 36234 bp, 27 predicted proteins | sample M150012015metaG_FD_161048 | JGI IMG/M metagenome (GOLD analysis project Ga0206681, IMG submission 161048) | Ammonia-oxidizing marine archaeal communities from Monterey Bay, California, United States - M1 500m 12015 | ecosystem: Environmental > Aquatic > Marine > Intertidal zone | place: USA... | reverse complement strand
ACGCAACTTTGAAAAATGACGAAGTGCGAAATAAACACCAAAAACTATGCCGGACCACATCATGTCGCCAGCAATAGTGTTTTGGAAGAATGGGATTGCCATCGTGTAACAAAGCGCCAAACCTGCAAATGTTTTTTCGTACATTGGCGAGAACGCCCAAACTGCAAAGTTTGTTGCAATGAAAAACACCGTTGAACTTGCAAGCGCAGCACCAGCGATTCTCATCACGCCTAGTTTTTTCTGTAAAAAACCTCTAAAGACGACTGGAAACAACAAAGCCATATAAACAACCATCATAGATTTTGAAGCAAACCAATCAGGAGAAAGGTAGCCAAAAGCAAAATAGTCAGTCAAAAGCATCGTCGCAACAACCGCAACAATAGACATGTATCTCTTAACAAAAATAAAACCTGCAAAAAGTGCAATGGCTGCCATTGGTGTAAAGTTTGGTGGATGTGGTAGCAACCTACCAGCAACACCCAAAGCAATCAACGCTGCCAAAATAACTAAATAAGTAAAACTTGAGTTAAGTTTGTGATCTTGTGTACTCATAACAACTCTCCTAATCGTTTAATCAATAAATATTACTCTAGAATCCCGTAAGAATCAAGCTAATAGTTGTGTCCGCATCAAGAACAACATCTTGCGCACCAACCATTGACATTTCGCCGTTCACCCATAAAGCCCAGTATGTGTTGCCGACAGCTTCTACACCACCAAGTGTCATAATTTGTGGACCCCAATCTGTATCTTTAATGCCCATAGCAACAACTTGTTGAAGAGCCTGAATAGCGTTTAAACCTTTTGCAACCTGTGTGACTACATTTAATGTAATTTGATCGTCAGCAACAATCTCTAGGGTCATTTGAACAGTATTCGCCGTGGTATCTTCTACAGCAAGCGAAGTTGTCATTGCTGTAACCGAAACAAAACCGATTACTAGGAATGCGAATAAACCTCTAATTGTTTTCACTATCTTCTCCATGAACGAAATATGTTGATACCAACAACGACTTGATGATTTCGGAAATTTTATATGAATAATTCCAGCGTGTAACCTTTCAAAAGTGATTTATTTGAATCTTTAATATTGATTTTTTTGTTACTTGAGTATTTGGTCAATTAAAAAGGAAACTTCTTACTCCCAAGGCCTGGTAAGCCGCCACCCATTTTTGAAAAGTCAGGCATACCCCCTTCGCCTTGCATCTGACCCATTTGCTCCATCATTTTTTTCATCTTGCCGCCACCCATTTTCTTCATCCCTTTCTGCATTTTCTCGAACTGTTTAAGTACCTTGTTCACCTGCTGAATACTGGTGCCAGAGCCATTAGCAATACGTTTCTTACGAGAGCCCTTAATAAGATTAATATGGGTTTTTTCTTTAGGTGTCATCGAGTTGATAATAGCAATCATGTAAACACTCTCGCTATCGCCAATCACCTGGTTTTTGACGCTTTGGGGTAAATTACCCATACCCGGCAACTTATCCATTAAAGCACCCATGCCACCCATCTGTTGCATTTGAAGGAGCTGGTCACGCATATCACCAAGATCAAAACGACCTTTAATGATTTTTTGCGCGCTTTTCATCGCTTTCTTCTGGTCAACCTTGCGAGAAATCTCTTCAACCAGAGAAAGTACGTCGCCCATACCGAGTAATCGTGAAACGATGCGATCTGGATGGAATGGCTCTAGGGCGTCGGTTTTTTCACCAACACCGAGAAACTTAATTGGTTTGCCGGTAATGTGTCTTACCGAAAGTGCCGCACCACCGCGGGCATCACCATCAGTCTTGGTAAGAATAACACCCGTTAAAGGTAGTGCGTCGGCAAAAGCCTTGGCAGTGTGAGCGGCATCTTGGCCTGTCATTGAGTCTACAACAAACAGGGTTTCAATTGGATTGACCTTGTGTTGTAGAGTTTGAATCTCAGCCATCATTTGTTCGTCAACGTGCAAACGACCCGCGGTATCGACCAACAACACATCATGAAATTGTTTTTGCGCGTGTTTTTTCGCCTCAGCAACAATTTTCTCTGGTTTGTCATTAGTGCTGGACGGGAAAAAATCAACATCAACTTGTTCGGCAAGAATTTTTAATTGCTCAATCGCGGCCGGTCGATAAATGTCGGCACTAACCACCAATACCTTTTTCTTTTCATGCTCTTTTAAAAAGCGCGCTAGTTTGGCAATCGAGGTTGTTTTACCAGCACCTTGTAGGCCAGCCACCATGACTACTGCAGGGGCTTGAGTCGCTAAATTAAGGGATTCGTTCTCACCACCAATAATCTGGGTGAGCTCTGTTTCAACCAACTTAATAAAGGCTTGAGACGGGTTTAAGCCTTCGCCAACTTTAAAGCCAAGCGCTTTAGTTTGTACTTTCTCAATAAAGACCTTAATGACTTCAAGGGCAACATCGGCCTCTAATAACGAGCGCCTAACTTCACGAATTGCGTCTTTAATATTCGCTTCAGAAAGCTTGTTTTTACCCTGTAAAGCCTTGAAACTATTGGAGAGGCGATCGCTTAAATTATCAAACATTATGTTCTTATTGGACAAAATATCGTATTATATAGCTTTTGCATTATTGATAGTAATTGATGCCCTTTTTGACCATTATTCCATTTGTTGCATATCTACTTGTGGCGCTACTTTTAACCCGCTACTTCACACAAGAAAGTGAGACGCACCAACACAAAACACTGGCTAATATTTTGCTTTTATCGGCCTGTGTTTCGCACGCCTATTTATTAAGCGATTTGTGGCAAGCCGAGGGTGTCTTTTTTGGCCTTGCCAGTAGTGTTTCTTTTGTTGCCTGGGTGGTTGCTGCACTTTTATTCGCCACATCATTTAGCAAACCAATTCATGCGCTCGGGATTATTGTCTACCCCTTGGCAGCAATCGCCCTGTTGTTCTCACTGGCCTTCCCTGACACGCAAAACAAACTGATCGAAGTCTCCATAGCGGCGCATGTTTTTCTTTCAATTGGCGCCTACGCCCTTTTGGCGATTGCCGTTTGTCAATCGGTACTGTTAAACATTCAGGAGAAGCTTCTGCATGAGCATCAAATTAACAGCTTTATTAATAAATTACCGCCGTTACAAACAATGGAAGATTTTTTATTCCAAACTTTAAAAATGGGCTGCTTTTTATTAACCTTATCGCTGGCTTCTGGCTTTCTATTTATTGACGATTTCTTCACTCAAGAACTCACTGCAAAAACACTATTATCGATAATTGCTTGGGCAGTTTTTGTGGGTTTAGTCGTTGGCCATAAAATATTCGGATGGCGTGGAAAACACGCAATACTTGCTACACAAATTGGCTTTGCAGTACTTGTTTTAGCCTATTTCGGGACTAAGTTTGTTTTAGAGCGACTACTCGCTTAATCTATATGTAAGACGGCAAGAAACGCCTCTTGTGGAATATCCACTCGACCAATAGAGCGCATCCGTTTTTTGCCTTTCTTTTGTTTCTCAAGTAGCTTTCGTTTTCTCGAAATATCGCCACCATAACACTTGGCCGTTACATTTTTCCTTAACGCCTTGACATTTGTACGCGAGATGATTTTTGAGCCAATACAAGCCTGAATAGCCACATCAAACATTTGTCTAGGGATAAGCTCTTTCATCTTCACAGCAATTTCGCGACCCTTATAAACCGAATTATCACGGTGGATAATGAGCGCCAAAGCGTCAACGGCCTCATCATTAATCAAGATATCCAAACGAATTAAGTCGGATGGTTGATAGCGCTCAAAATGATAATCCATCGATGCAAAACCACGAGAAACGGATTTTAATCGATCAAAGAAATCGAGCACCACTTCATTAAGCGGTAGCTCGTAAACAATAGAAACTTGACGACCCATGTATTGAATATCCTTTTGCACACCGCGCTTATCTACACAAAGACTGATCACCGGCCCAACATATTCATTCGTGACCAAAATATTGGCAGTGATGATTGGCTCTCTAAACTCTGCAATACCTTGAATTGAAGGTAATTTTGAGGGGCTGTCTAGTCGATGAATATTGCCCTTGGTGTCCACAATTTCATAAACAACGGTAGGTGCGGTAGTAATGAGATCTAGGTCGTATTCACGCTCTAATCGCTCTTGCACAATCTCCATGTGCAATAGACCCAAAAATCCAATACGGAAGCCAAAACCAAGAGCATCGGAATTCTCCGGCTCGTATTGTAGTGCGGCATCATTAAGTCGCAATTTACCCAGTGCATCTCTAAATTTTTCGTAATCCTCACCAGAAGTTGGAAAGAGGCCTGCAAATACTCGTGGCTGTACCGGCTTAAAACCCTCAAGCGGTTCGCTAACTGGATTCTTGCTACTGGTAATGGTGTCACCAACAGGGGCGCCGTCAATGTTTTTAATATTGGCAATCAAGAAGCCCACTTCACCGGCTTTTAGGCTTTCTGTTTTGGTGCGTTTCGGGGTAAAAACACCGACTTCGTCCACAGAGTGTTCATTGCCATTGGAAAATATTTTGATTTTTGTTTTGGCGCGGATCTCACCATCAATAACGCGAATCAGAGACACCACACCCAAATAATTATCAAACCAAGAGTCAATAATCAACGCTTTGATTGGTGCATCAATTACACCCTCTGGTGCAGGAATTTTTTCAACGATTTGCTCTAGAATGGCTTCAATACCAAGGCCAGATTTGGCGCTTGCATGCACGGCGTCATGCGCCTCAACGCCGATAACATCTTCAATTTCATCGACCACCCTCTCAGGCTCTGCAGCCGGTAGATCAACCTTATTAAGGACCGCAACAACCTCAAGACCTTGATCAAGTGCCGTGTAACAATTGGCAACTGTTTGCGCCTCCACACCTTGAGAGGCATCAACAATGAGTAGCGCACCTTCACAAGCCGATAACGAACGAGATACCTCATAAGAAAAGTCCACGTGTCCGGGTGTATCAATAAAATTCAGCTGATAAGTTTCGCCATTTTTGGCGTTATAATCCAGTGTCACGCTTTGTGACTTAATGGTAATGCCTCGCTCTTTCTCAATGTCCATCGAATCCAAAACCTGGGACGACATCTCTCGATCACTTAAACCACCGCAATGCTGAATAAAGCGATCGGCAATCGTTGATTTGCCGTGATCAATGTGGGCAATGATAGAAAAATTTCGGATATTTTGCATATCGATGATAAAATGAGTCTTTGAGATTAGCAACGAGACATTATACAGTCAATGATTAAAGTGAAGCCAATTACCTGTATCGCCACAAGCGACCTAAAGGTGCAAATTCCAGACGATCAAGGGCGCAATATTGTGCTTTACTTCTATCCAAAAGACGACACACCTGGGTGCACCACCGAAGGGCAAGACTTCACTCGCCTCAACCAAGAATTTATTAATAACAATGCCGTTGTTTACGGTGTCTCACGAGAATCAATCGCCTCTCACGACAAATTTATCTGTAAATACAATTTTAACTTTGACCTTATTTCCGATCCTGACGAAGTACTTTGTAATCAATTTGGCGTTATTCAGCTGAAAACACTTTACGGCAAAGAGTACCTAGGTATTGTACGCTCAACCTTTATCATCAGTCCCAAAGGTGGCATCCTTAAGCACTGGGACAAAGTCAGAGTTAAAGAACATGCAGATGAAGTATTGGAGGCAATTAAAGCGCTATGAGTAATGTTGATTACGATGAAATTGAAAAGTTTGCTTCATTGGCAGCTCGCTGGTGGGACAAAAACTCAGAATTTAAGCCGCTGCATGAGATTAACCCACTACGCCTAAACTACATTAAAGAGCACTGTGGTGGTTCACTAAAGGGCAAGCGCATTCTTGACGTTGGTTGTGGCGGAGGCATTCTTAGCGAGTCTCTTGCACTTGAAGGGGCTGATGTTGTTGGCATCGACCTTGCCAAGGCTAGCCTAGAGGTGGCTAAATTACATCTACTGGAGTCAGGCCTAGATGTCACTTACCAAATGATCCCTGTGGAAGAGTTGGCAGAAAATGAGCCTGCATCTTTTGATGTTGTTACCTGTCTTGAGATGTTAGAACATGTGCCCGACCCAAGCTCGATTGTAAATGCTTGTTCAGCGCTTGTTAAACCGCAAGGCGAAGTGTTTTTCTCAACCATTAATCGCAATCCAAAATCTTATTTCTTTGCCATTGTTGGTGCAGAGTACATTCTTAATTTATTGCCGAAAGGCACGCATGATTACGAAAAGTTTATCAAGCCCAGTGAAATTGACGACTGGGCGAGGCATTGCGGCTTGTCTATCCAATCAATGATTGGCATGACCTATAACCCGATTACTAAAATCTACAAACTTGAGAATGACGTCAGCGTCAATTACCTCAGTCATTATCAAAAAACCTAAAAGAAACCTTTGCAAGGCCACTCAATAAAAAGCCCCGAACTATGTCGGGGCTTTTTTTTGGACTAACCAGTTCAGTCTTACAAAACGTTCTCAACCGATACTTCAATCGCGTGCAACATAGAGCGTCCAAACGAACGCATAGTTAACAACACGTATGAATCATCACCGTCTCTGTAGATGACTGTTCCGATGTGCTCCATAATCGTTCTTGAAACGCTACCCAATGTAAAAACGCTAGGATCTAGGTCGATTGGGCAAATACGCTCAAGAATATCTCGACTACGCTCACCACTAACACGAATCATTGCCCAAGTGTCTGACTGATCTGTGTAGTAGGCAGATGACGCATTGAGGCGCTCAGCAATGTTTGCCTCAGCATCATCACCTTCGTAAGCATAATAAGCCATTACTTGGTTTTTTTGCAAGCGCCAAAGCGTAACCGAACCGTCCGCAGACTGTGTCGACTGACCCATTGCAGGGACAGACAAGCCACAAGCTTTATTCATTGCCGCTTCAATTTTTTCAGCTTCGCCGTTTGGCATAGCTACCATGACTAACGATTGATCAACCACCTCTGAGACAGTGACACCATCGAACTCATGTTCAGCACCACCAAGTGGCGACTCTTTTACCATTGTATAATCAGACATGGGCTTCTCCTGAAGTTTTGTCAAAGGGAGTATTATTAAACACGTAGACACTCCCCTTCTGGATCATAGAAATGCGGGCTACAAATTTCAACCTCGATATCTTGACCTCTTACTAAATCAACTGCACGGACCGTCTCACCTTTACGACTGTGTCCGCCTTTAATATAACCTAGGCCAATGTAGTGACCAAATATTGGCGAATAGATAGACGATGAAATCCAGCCTTGATCGGTAAACGTATCTGGCTTATCGCGCAAGTTAACTAAGTGCGCACCAGCCATTGAATGGCCTGCATCCAATAAGGCGCCCTTATTAACCGGCTTGAAACCAACCATTTGCATACGATCATTGCGCTGCATACCTTCACGTAGACCAAGTGTGTAACCGATAAAGTCTTTCTTACCTGAAACCATACCACCCATACCAAGGTCGTAAGCACTTGTCTGACCGTTAAGCTCAGGGCCCGCCGCGTGACCTTTCTCAATACGCATCGCACCCAGCGCTTCCGTACCGTAAGGGATTGCATTAAACTCTTCACCCGCCTCCATAAGAACACGAATCAGTGAATCACCGTAACGTGTAGGAACAGCGATTTCATAAGCAAGCTCACCCGAGAATGAGATTCTGAAAAGCCTTGCAGGAATTCCGCCACAAATTGAGATTTCACCAGCACCCATATAAGGGAACGCTTCATTCGAAATATCGTGCTCAGCGTCAACAATTTTCTGTAGTAGTTTACGAGAGTTTGGCCCCGCAACTGCGTACTGTGCATACTGCTCAGTAACAGAAATCATATGGACATCTAAATCAGGCCATAGACACTGATGACAGAATTGCATATGACGATAAACACTGACCGCATTCGCAGTAGTCGTTGTCATTACAAAATGATTCTCACCAAGTCTTGCTGTTGTGCCATCATCCATTGCTATGCCATCTTCACGAAGCATTAGACCGTAACGTGTTTTGCCGACTGGTACTTTGGCAAAAGCGTTAACGTAAAGTCTGTTTAGGAATTCAGAAACATCAGCACCTTTTATATCAATCTTGCCCAGCGTTGTTACGTCACAGATACCCACAGATTCACGTGTTTGTCTAACTTCACGATCCACTGAATCACGCCAGAAAGTTTCACCTGGTTGAGGGAACCACTGCGAACGATACCACATGCCAACTTCAACAAAAATAGCGTTTTGCTCTTCAGACCACTTATGTGTTGGTGTGTAACGAGTTGGGTAAAACTCCATACCACGCCTTCTGCCCGCAAACGCACCCATTGCAACCGGGTTGTATGGTGGGCGGAAAATCGTTGTACCAGTATCTTCAATTGATTTGTCCATGTTGTCAGCCATAATGCCGATCGCAAGAACGTTTGCTGTTTTTCCTTGGTCTGTTGCCATACCAAGTGTTGTGTAACGCTTAACGTGTTCAACCGATTTAAAGCCTTCCTGATTAGCAAGCTTAATATCTTTCGCCGTTACGTCGTTTTGGTAGTCAACCCAAGCGCGGTTTTTGCCGCTTGGGACACCCCATTTTGCACTAACGTTGTAGGCAACTGAAGCTGTCGTAGCTGGCTTAGAATCGCCAGTTTTAAAACCAAGATCTACTGCAACAGCAGAACCTTCGTTATGGCCTTCAACAATTGCGTCCGCCAATACCATTGTGCCTTTAGCACGACCAGCAACTGACATACCAACAGGCACTGAAGAATCTGGCAAGAATGTTGCAAGCTCTTCATTCCACTTAGGAATGCCACGATGGTGACACGTCAAATGAAGGTTTGGATTCCAACCGCCAGAAACGGCTAGTGTGTCTGTATTGATTGTCTTGCCATTTGAAAGCGTAATTGACTTGATAGCTCTGCGACCCTTAGTATCGGTAACATCTGTACCCATAAAGATTTCAGCACCTTCAATTGCCATCACTGGATCAATTGAGCGTGAATCAATCACCGCCACAACTTTCACGCCTTTATCAGTCAAATCTTTCGCTGTTTGCCAACCGTCGTCATTGTTTGTGTAAACACTGACGCTTTGACCGGTTGCAACCGCAAATCTGTTTAGATACGTTCTAACAGCACTCGCCATCATAATGCCTGGACGATCGTTATTACCAAAGGCAATAGCTCTTTCCGTTGCACCCGCACAAAGAATCGTGCGTTTTGTGTATATGCGCCAGTTTACTTGACGGGGCTTATTGCTATCGGCTCTCGCCTCGTCTGCTCTGTTTTCAATCGCACCGTAAATACCGTGGTCATAAGCACCGAAAATAGTCGTGTCAGCCATCAATGTAACGTTGTCCATTGCAGCCAGCTTAGCAACTGTTTGCACTGCCCAGTCGCTACCTTTGATGCCGTCAATTTCGTTAGTTTCCGAATTTAATCGACCACCCATGATGAAATCTTCGTCAGCAAGAATAACTCTAGCACCAGATTCGGCAGCTGTCAGTGCAGCAGACAAACCAGAAGCACCCGCACCAATGATCAAGATATCGCAGTAGCGGAAGCCCTTATCGTAAGTGTCTGGATCTTCCAACATAGAAAGCTTACCCAGTCCAGCAGAATGACGAATTGCCGGCTCATAAAATTTTTCCCAAAAGGCTTTTGGCCACATGAAGGTCTTGTAGTAAAAACCTGCACTTAGGAATGGCGAGAAGAAATCCGTAATTGCCATAAAGTCGAAGCCTAGAGGGCCTCTATGGTTTTGAGAGTTGGCTTTTAAGCCGTTATATAATTGTGTAATCGTGGCACGTGTATTTGGCTCTTTGTAAGCGCCGTGACCGATTTCCATGATGGCATTTGGCTCTTCTGAACCCGCTGTTACGATACCACGTGGACGGTGGTATTTGAACGAGCGTCCTACTAAATGCTTGTTATTTGCAAGCAACGCAGAAGCAAGTGTGTCACCTTCATAACCTCGTAAAATTTGGCCATTGAAAGTAAAGCTTACAGATTTAGTTTGGTCAATTAGACCGCCATCGATTCTGTTAATTTGACTCATTTTGATCGACCCTGTGCTCTTGAGACGTCTTGAGCAAGCTCAACACTTTTAATCTCATGTGTTAAAGTACAGCGAGTAACAACTAACCAAGATTGGTCACCTTGTTCGTGGTACCAAAGTTCACGGTTGTCACCAGCAATATTTTCTCTAATGTATAGGTACTGATAGAAGTCTTCAGCGGCTTCTTCAGATTCCCAGTTTGTTGGTCTATTGATAAGATCAGCAGATCCTAAATAAACAAACTCCTCAGAATCACGAGGACCTAACAACGGATGGTTTATTATCATAGTCTTATCCTCTAATGTAGGTTGGGTTGTGCGCCAACACCCTTCTCATCAATCATTTCGCCGCGTCTGAAGCGATCTAGACGGAAAGCTGTTGCAACTTCATGAGGCTCGTCGGTTGCCAATAAATGCGCATAGCAATAACCACTGGCAGGTGTTGCCTTAAAGCCGCCATAACACCAACCGCCATTAAAGAACAATTCTTGAACGTCAGTCTTGTCAATAAACGGTGAGCCGTCCATAGACATGTCCATGATGCCGCCCCACATACGCAACAATCTAACACGACCAACCATAGGCATAATCGCCATACCGCCAGAACACACATCTTCCACAACAGGTAAGTTACCACGTTGCGCATAGGTGTTGTATGCATCGATATCACCGCCAAAGACGAGGCCGCCTTTGTCAGACTGTGAACAGTAGAAGTGACCCGCGCCAAATGTTATAACGTTGTCCATAACAGGCTTAAGGCCTTCAGTTACGAATGCTTGCAATACATGAGATTCGATTGGCAAGTTAATACCCGCTTTAGCCATTACGCGGCTTGACGAACCAGCAACACAAACACCAACACGGCCAGCTTTAATGTCGCCTTTTGTTGTTTGAACACCTAGACACTTGCCGTTCTCAATATTAAAACCAGTAACTTCACAGTTTTGGATAATATCAACACCAAGATCACTCGCACCACGAGCATAACCCCAAGCTACGGCATCGTGACGAACCGTACCACCACGAGGTTGTGCTAACGCACCCTGAATTGGGAAGCGAGCATTGTCCATATCAAGGAAAGGGTATCTTTCCTTAACTTCTTTTTTGTTCAAGTACTCACAACCGGCATCCGCAAATAACATTGCGTTACCACGACGCATAAAGGCGTCACGTTGAGCATCCGAGTGAATTAAGTTCATAATTCCACGTTGAGATACCATCGCGTTGTAGTTCAAATCCTGTTCAAGATTCTCCCACAACTGCATAGACATCTCGTAAAAAGGTTCGTTACCTGGCAAAAGGTAGTTTGAACGAATAATGGTGGTATTTCTACCAACATTACCGCCACCAATCCAGCCTTTTTCAAGCACGGCTATATTAGTAATACCGTGATTTTTTGCCAAATAATAAGCGGTCGCCAAACCATGGCCACCACCACCTACAATAATAACGTCATAGCCGTCAGCCTTAGGCTCAGCATCACGCCAAGCAGGCTCCCAACCTTTGTGCCCCGTCAAAGCCTCTTTCAAGACTTTGAAGGCAGAATACTTTGTCTTACTCACAGTTTAACTCCAAGGATAAGGGCTGTTTGATACTGGGTGTAATTTACCCTCTTTAAAACGAGAGAATCTAAATGGCTCAAGAAGCTCTTGCTGCTCGCCCAATAATTCTTCAGCAACCAGACAACCAACACCAAGCATTTTGTAGCCATGGTTAGAGTCAGCAATAATTGTTACGTTGCCGTTAAATTTATCAATCACTGGAAAGCTGTCAGCTGTCATGCAGCCAATACCACCAGAAGGCTCTTTGTGGTACTTGTCCATCATGCCCTCAAAACGCTTATGACAATGCGCTAGTGCAGATACCCACATTTCTGGGAACTCTTTAGAGGCAACAAATTCTGTACTTGCAGGACCATAAGGATCAATCGCAACTTCGTCTACTGGTGTAGGAACCTGCCAAGGAGCCGCACCGCCTTGAATACCACCAAAGTTCCAGTCTGGCTTGTAGTAAATACCCCACAACTTGTCAGTAATTAGAGAGCCGTCAACTGTTGAGTACAATGGCGCATCTGTGTCTACGTGCAATACTGGTGGAATCTTACCGTCATTAGTCACCAACATCTCAGGATCAACCTCAAGAACACCTTCCTCAAGCTGCCAGAAACGCCACATGTCGATACCTTCATGTACATTACCCTCTAGATCTTTCATCTCAATTTGAGAAGGCAGGCCAAGCATTGTCCAGAAATCACGAACCCAAGGGCCTGCGCCGATGACTAGGTTATCACAACCAATTGAACCATTAGAAGTTTCAACTGCTGTTACTGGCTCACCTTCGCCTGCAGTAGTAAAGCCCGTTACTTCAGTATTAAGAACGATCGTTACACCAAGATCAATAACCTTCTTAGAAAGGCCTTCCATTGCCTTTACGTTGTTAGCATAGCCACCTGGCTTCTCATGAAGAACAGATGTAATATTTTGCGCTTGCCAATCATCAAAAAGATTTAACATGTATTCACGTGACTCTTTCTCGCCTTCGATGAAAACACTTTCGTAGCCAATAGCCTTCTGCTGCTCATAAATACTTCTTACGTCTTCGCGCATACCTTCATATGAAATTTGCATATAGCCGTTTGCGTGGTAGCTGAATGCCTCTGGATCACTCTCCCAAATACTTACTGAGTGCGCCATTAATTTACGCATAGCTGGCTGGAAGTAGTTGTTGCGAACAACACCACAAGCAATACCTGTTGCGCCTGAAGCAATTGCATCTGCTTTATCAATAATAACAATACGACCTTCAATGCTTTCGCCAGCAGCTTTTAAATTTTCAGCTAAACGCCATGCTGTTGATAGACCGTGGATACCGGCACCGACAATAACGTATTCGGCTTGACTTGGTAATGACATACTATTTCTCCTATTGGATTGGTTTGTTAATAAAAAATTAAAGACTTAATAAAACATTATTAAGTCGATTTGCTTAAACTTACGGAAATTTAATAACAGTATTATCTTTTAAATGAAAGCGTGTAATTCTAAAAAAATTCACATTCACATGAAATCATCAGCAATATATTCACTTGATAAAATCAAAAATACTACTACAAAAATTAATGCTTTATATGCCCCTGTATAAGGGATATACAAATCAAAAGTCTAAATATTAAAAGAAATATTATAGTTACCAAGCGCAATAAATATGACAACTAAAATCAAAAGCAAGTATACTTATATTCAACATTTTAGTAAAAGTTAGATAGGGGATATATGTCACGCAGATACTATAAATTACCACCATTAACTTCTTTGGCGACATTTGAAACTGCTGCACGCCACCGAAGCTTCAAGGGCGCCGCAGAAGAACTTGGTGTCACACCTGGAGCCGTAAGTCATCAAATAAAATTTCTTGAAACGGAGTTAGGCTTATCACTATTTGACAGAAAACACCATGGCAACAATCTTACCGACCACGGTGAGTCATTATTTGCCGTACTCCAGTCCAGTTTTTCTGCCGTCTCCTCCACATTAGCCAACCTTAGAAGATCGGCTAATGATCAAGAGGTCACTATCAGCGCAACAACAGCTGTTTCTGGCTTGTGGCTAACACCACGTTTATCGCAATTTTGGCGCGAACATCCAGAAATTCCAGTTAACCAACACGTTACCGACAATCCAAACTCTCAAGGCATAGCTATTGATTTGAAAATTTGCTACGGTTTTGTTGAAAATGAATCAAACCAAAAGCACACCCTATTCCACGACGAATTAGTGCCTGTTTGCAGCCCTAAATTTGCGAAAGAAAATCCAGATCCAAGCATTGAAGAGTTGGCTCAACTTCCTCTTATTCACTTAAGGGCGAAAGATAAAAACTGGTCGAATTGGTTTTCTTGGTTTAACGCACTAGGCTATAAAGGAAAAATTTCGCACGGCACCCACGTCAATAACTACATGATCGCCTTGCAAGCGGCAAGTGACGGCACGGGTATTGTTCTTGGCTGGAGGCACCTGGTTAAGCCAAAAGTTGATAGCGGTGAATTGGTAATCTTGGGAGACACCGCCATTCCGGCGCCTTCTGCCATTTATATCATGAGTGAAAAAGAAGAATTACTGCCTGAAAATGTTAAGGCGCTAAGAGACTTCCTCCTCGCCAAACCCTAGGCAGTAAACTAACAAAACCTTCCTTGAATTAATTTCAATTTTTTTAAGGAAATTAATTGGCAGTGTTTATTTCGACTTAATTGTATCATGTCGTTTTTTTTATTCGGCAATTTTTCTATGTCTGAAATACCGCTAACCAATATTGACGCCACCCTTAATCCAATCGAGTCGGCAAGGGGTCTGCCAAACGAACATTACACCAGTGATAGTGTATTTGAAGAAGAAAAACAAGCCATTTTGTTCAACAACTGGTCGGCCATAGGTTTTGCTAAAGACATCCCTGAGGCGGGAGACGCCAAACCCACTAACTTTGTCGACATACCACTTTTAATGGTGCGTGATAATGATGGCAATGTCAACGTCTTTCAAAATACGTGTCGTCATCGCGGCATGATTTTAGTGGATGAACCAACCAAAATCATCGGCGCCATACGTTGTCCGTACCACTCTTGGTGCTACGAACTGAATGGTGACATGTTGGCAACGCCTATGGTTGGTGGTGTAGAGTGTAATACCCATGAAGCAGTTGACCCTTCAGAACTTGCCCTGTTCAAAATTCGCTCTTATGTCTGGCAGGATGTAATTTTTGTCAACATCAATGAGAATGCAGCAGAATTTGTCGATTATGCTGCAAAATTAATAACTCGCTGGAAAGAGTTTGAAAAACCAGTTTATCACGGTGGTGCTGGTGCTTACTTCACCCTTGAAGTTGACACCAACTGGAAGCTGGCCGTTGAAAACTACGCCGAAAGTTACCACTTACCCTTTGTCCACCCAGAGCTTAATATCACCTCCAAAATTGAAGATCACTATCATATTGAAGAACCGGGGAATTTCTCTGGCCAGGGCTCTCTTGTCTACCAACAACTAAAAACGGAGAATGGTGATGTTTTTCCTGACTTTGAAGGCTTAAGTGAAAAATGGGATACCGGCAGTGAGTACATTTGCGTATACCCCAACTTACTAATGGGTGTTCATCGAGATCATGTATTTAGTATTATTCTCGAACCCGTGGGAACAAGCAAAACCATTGAGCACGTTTCAATATACTACGCTAAGCCAATTGAAGAAATGCAACAGCTGGGCGCCCTGATGAATTCTAATGCTCGCTTTTGGAAGACAGTATTCATGGAAGATGTCGGTGTTGTCCAAGGCATGCAAAAAGGCAGACATGGGTTAAAATTTGACGGTGGTAAATTTTCACCAGTAATGGACGGCCCTACCCACATATTTCATCAATGGGTTGCCAACAAAGTCAACAACTACAGAAAGGCTTAAATCATGAAATCATTTTTTGACAACAACACCGCTCTCAACTTTGTTGCTGGCGAATGGCAAGGCGGTGACAACAATCAAAGCATTGCTGTTGAAGACCCTGCAACGGGTGAAGTCATCGCCTATTGTGCACTTGCATCAGGCAAGAGTCTTTCTCAAGCATTACTGGGCGCAAGACAAAGTTTTGAGTCTGGCGCAATAAAAGACTTGAAGCCGGTGGAACGAGCCAAACTGCTGGCAAATATTGCCGTAGAAATTCGAAAGCTTGTTGACGAGGGTGGTGAGCTATTATGCAAAGAAAGCGGAAAAACACTCAGCGACGCCAAAGCCGAATTTATTGAAGCTGCAGATTACTTTGATTATTACGGCGGCCTGGCAGACAAAATTGAAGGTAAATCGATCCCATTAGGCCCCGATTACATTGACTATACAGTTTATGAGGCGTATGGAATTTCTGCGCAAATTGTACCTTGGAACTTCCCTGTCTCACTTGCAGCACGCTCACTAGCTCCTGCGCTTGCTGCAGGAAATTCAGTTATTATCAAATCGCCCGAACTCGATCCACTAGCATTGGCCTCACTGGGTCTTGCAATCGAGCGAGCCGGTGTACCAAAAGGTGTAGTATCCATTCTTAATGGGGTGGGTGCAGATTTAGGCGCCAAACTCGTCGCTTCCAAGGACATTGACCAAATAGTGTTTACCGGATCAGTTCCTACGGGACAAGCTATTTTAAAATCAGCAGCCAACGAAGTTGTACCGTCATTAATGGAGCTTGGTGGCAAGTCCGCAGGTATCGTTTTTAAAGACGCCGATATTGAAGAAGTTGTCGACAGTGTTAAATGGGGTATTTTCTTTAATGCTGGCCAAGTATGCTCAGCTATGTCAAGGCTCCTTGTTTGCAAAGAGCGTTATGACGAAGTGCTTGAGCGCTGCATTAAACTTGCTGAAAATTTAACCATTGGACACGGCCTAGAGAATCCAGATTTAACGCCAATTATTTCAGCGCAGCAATTAGAAGAGATTGAAGTCAAAATTACTCAAGCAAAAAACGAGGGCATAACTGTTGCAACAGGCGGAACTCGAATAGAAGGCTGTGGAAACTTTATGGCGCCAACAATCTTATCCAATGTGCCAGCAAAAGCTCGTATCGCCCAGGAAGAAATTTTTGGGCCTGTGCTATGCCTTATCCCTTTTGAAAGCAGTGAAGAGGCAATTCGCATTGCTAACGACACAGAGTTTGGCTTAGTCGCTGGTATTTTTACCAAGAACCTCTCACTCGCCCATAAAACAGCAAGCGCCTTAAAAGCCGGTCAAGTGTTTGTTAATGAGTGGTATGCAGGCGGAATGGCTACGCCTTTTGGTGGTATTGGAAAGTCAGGTTTTGGCCGAGAAAAGGGTGTTGAAGCGTTGTACAACTACGTTCGTACCAAAAATATCGCTATTAAGCTCTAAGACTGTCTAAAAAATAATAGCGTCTTATTGACACCTCCTGCCACCAAAAAAAATGCGCCGTATGAATCTATACGGCGCATTTAATTAAGAGACTATAGAGTTAAGCGATGCCCAGCTCTTCCTTCCTCTTCTTAGACCAAACATTAATCAAATGGTCAACTGCAAGACCGATAAACGCAACACAAAGTCCAAGCATCAAGCCAGTACCAATGCCCTGCTTGTCAGATAGTGCGCCAAGAATAAATTGGCCCAAATCATCGGTACCAATAAATGCACCAATGATAATCATAAACAAGGCAAAGGCAACACACTGATTCACACCCAACATGATATGCGGGAACGCCAATGGAAATTCAATCTTAACCATTCTTTGAAGCTTGGTTGCGCCCGACATATTTCCGGCATCAATCAAAGATTCTGGCACACTTCGCAGACCCTCAATGGTATAGCGAGTTGGCGGAATAACTGCGTATACCATGACAGCAATCAATACAGCCGTATCATTAATACCAAACAACATAATGACCGGTATCAAATAAATGAATGATGGTAAGACTTGAAAAGTATCACAAACCAATAAGATGAATTTTGTTGCGCGCTTATTTTGAACTGCAATTGCACCAACAACAGTACCAAGAATTACCGAAACGATTACGGCAAATGTAGCCATGTACATTGTAATAAGCGCCCTTTCCCACCACTCAGTCAAAGCAATAAAGGTCAAGAAGCCAGTGATCACTAACGCTGAGCGAATACCACCAATAATATAACTCACGCCAGCAAACAATACAAAAGTTGCAACAACAGGCATTGCCAGAAAGCTTGCCTTCATTGGCATTAACACTGACTGCAATAGCCACTTGTTGAATATTTTGATATCTGTTGTCCAGTTACTCACCATCCAGTTAACTCCGCCCTGCCAAAATGGCTCAGTAGTAATACCCATATTATGAGGAACTAGAGAAAAATAGTTTGTAGTTTCATGTTTAATTGGTCGAATAGTAATATCAAAAACACTTGCCAAACCTAGGCGAATACTGTCAATCACACCATCAAAAAAGTTAAAGAAAGCACTGCCAACAAGCCCCTGACCAGCCCAGGCTAAAAGACAAGCAAAAAAGAAAATAGCCGCGAAAAGAAGGCTAGTTTTATTGCGCTCAACAAAACTTAAGTCCGCAAAATAATCTTTTTGTTTGTTTGCCCAAGCAAGAGAGAGCTTATCTAAAACTACAGCAATAACAACAATACAAACACCCAACTCTAGTGCTTGACCGATCCTAAGTTGGTTTAAGGCAAGAAGTAGGTTAAAGCCCAATCCCTTGGCACCAATTAGTGACGCAATCACTGCCATTGCCAAACACTGCATGATCACTTGGTTGACACCAATAAGGATGTCGTATCTAGCCGTTGGTATCAAAACTCTAAACAATAACTGGTAGTTTTTACAGCCACTCATCATGCCCGCCTCAAGAACTTCAGGCGGTACTTTTTTAAGGCCTAATAGTGTTAAGCGAACCATTGGCGGCGTAGCGAAAATAATTGTCGCAATAGCACCCGCGTGGTCACCTAAACCAAAGAAGACAATGACAGGCACCAAGTATGAGAAATGTGGCATTGTCTGCGCAACATTTAATAATGGTGTTATTGCCTTTTCAACAGACTTACTTTTATATGCCAAAACACCCCAAATCACACCACCGATGCCGGATATTGGCGCAGCAATGAGAATGAAGGATAGTGTCTCCATTGCTGGCTCCCATTGGCCAAAGATAAGTAGATAGAAACAACCAAAGCCAGCCAGCATTGAAAGCCCAAAACCCTTTAGTTTGTAACCTAACAGAAATGCACCAGCAGTCAGCACAGTCCAAGGCAATGCCGGAATACTTGCATACCAACTACCCTTGTGCTCGCCCATCCAGTCCCAGCCACTTCCAGATTCAGAAAACCAGCCAGCAACATTTACGATTGTCTTGAAGCCGCCCATCATGATTTCACGAAGAAAGGTAATTAAGAATTGAAGTGAGTCAGCAAGTGAGCGCGTTATAACTCTAACTACAGCCCATTCATCGTATCTTTGTCCTCTGGCGTTCCAATGATCCACTAGCAAAAAGTCAAACATCAAAAACTGTCCAAACTTATGAACCAGCCCAGGAACATCCCAAAAAGTACTGGTTGTGATCTCACCGAATAACCAATTAACCAACGTAGGCGCTAGTATCAAGCCGACCATAATACCGATAAAGCCTTTGCTAAAAAATTGACCCCAATGGCGTACAAGCCAATAGCGTTGGTCAAGAGCCTCAGTAAAACTTTTAAACAATAGACCTGCAGCAACCAATATAGAAACCAACCAATAAACAAAAGAGGTGCTAACTGAAGGATTCCAAAAACTTATCTCAGGCAATCTAACCAACTGAGGTGGCAACTGCCAACTAAAGATCATTCTAATGGACTCAAAAAAACCAACCGAATCTTGAATGTGTCCTTTCTTAACTGCTTTTGCAAAACTATCGCGCTCTATCATCAAATCGTGGTATTCGCCTGTCATCGAGACAAGGAGGAGGAAAACGATTAAGATTGTGGCAAATTGTAGTAATTTGGGACGCCCAGTAAGATAACTTAAATAATTCATAATTTTTACCTTTAGCCGTTATTCTCAAGCGAAGCGTTCTCACCAAACAGTACGTGAATAACTTTAGAAACATGCAATAAACCGACAACATTATCATTTTCATCAACAACGGCTACAGCCTTTTGCTGACTCAACACAGCTTCAGCAACAGTTTCAATAACAGCATCCTGAGAAACTCTAAGATCACTTAGATCGGTTTCATCACCCACTGGGTCCATTACCGACTTAATTTTAAGTACTTTTTCTCTAGGCACTTCTTCGGTAAATTTGCGCACGTAATCCGTGGCTGGATTCAGGACAATGTTTGCCGGTGTATCGATTTGCTCAATAATACCGTCTTTCATAATCGCAACACGATCTGCCAAGCGAATAGCCTCATCAAAGTCATGGGTGACAAATAAAATTGTTTTATTAAGTACGGCCTGAAGTCTTAAAAATTCATCCTGCATCTCCTTACGAATAAGTGGGTCTAATGCAGAAAACGGTTCATCCAAGAACCAAATATCAGGCTCAACAGCCAATGAGCGAGCAATACCGACACGCTGCTGCTGACCACCAGATAACTCTCTTGGGAAATAATTCTCACGTCCAGTTAAGCCAACAAGCTCAACCATATCCATGGCTCTTTTCATGCTATCTTTCAAGCTATTACCTTTAATTTGAAGAGGAAAGGCAATATTTTCTAATACGGTTTTATGGGGTAACAAGGCAAAACTTTGAAATACCATGCCCATTTTGTTTCTACGAAGCTCGATCAACTCCTTGTCGTTCATTTTTGTAACGTCATCACCCTCGATATAAATATTACCTGCAGTGGCGTCTGTTAATCGCGAAATACAACGCAAGAGTGTTGATTTTCCAGAGCCTGAAAGGCCCATAACAACTAACATTTCGCCCTTTTTTACTTCGAACGAAGCGTTGTTTACTCCAACTACGCAGCCTGCTTGCTGAAATTCAGCTGCATCGACATTACCGCCTGCAGCCTTAAGCATTTTGTCGGCATTTTCGCCAAATATTTTATAAACTGAATCACACTTGATGACGGGTTGTTCTTGAACAGACATAATTACTTCCTAAAATATACTTTATTGCAAAAAATTCTAACTTATTGGCATCTAAAAAAATACCCTAAATCCCTTAAGCTTAGATAAAACCCAAGGGACTAGGGTACCGAATAAATACCCCCACACATAAGTGCAGGAATATCGGTATCTAAGCTTTAGTCAATAAAAGCTCTCCACACGTCTTCGTGATCTGCTAACCAAGAAGCAGCAGCAGATTTATGATCCATCTTATCGATGTCAACTAGAGCAGCCATTTGACCAATGCTAGTTGTTGAGAATGAAAGCTTCTCAAACATAGCGTATGCATCTGGGTGAGTAGTTGGGAAGTCTGCGTTAGCAGCTTTCTTCAACCAGCCCTTAGGTGAACCACAAGAACCGTCACCGCCGTCTACAGTACGACAACCGTCTGTGTACTCAGGGAACTCGATGAACGTGAAACCTTCAGCATCCGTAAAGTTAGGAGTCCAGTTAAAGATGATAGTACCACGACCTTCAGCTTTAGCAGAAGATAGCTCAGCCCATAGCGCGTCGGCACCACCAGCAAACTTAACTACGTAGTCATCACCTAGACCTAGTGCATCGATACGCTCAGGCATCAAGTCACCGTGCCATGATTGTGGACCTTCTAACCAACGACCTTTACCACCTGAATCCGCAGTAGCGAATACTTCTTTACAGTCCTTAAGAGCTTCCCAATTAGGAAGGCCCGGGCATAAGTTTTGGTCGATTACCCATGTAGGTACACCCATTTCTTCAAGAGTAGGTGCAGCGTGAGTACCAGCGTCGATTAGTCCGCCTGCATCAATAGCGTTTTGGAAAGACTTACCAAAGCTAGACTGCCATACTTCATGAGAGATAGTAACATCACCAAGACGAATAGCTTCGTATACACCTTGTGAGTCAGCAGAAACGTATTCTACGTTGTTACCCATGTTTTCAAAAATACCACCAATAACGTAAGCCATTACTACTTGGCTTGACCAGTTATGAGTTGGAATTACAATTGGCTCGCTTGAGTCAGCTAGAGACTGACCTGAAACAGAAGCCAAAGTCATTGTTAAAGCAGCAGCAGCCGCTTTAGAAGTGAACTTGTTCATTTATTTCTCCTTTATAGTTCATTGGTTTTTATATTTTTCTCAATAGCGAGAATGCTAATAAAACCAACTGTCAATGTGGTTGTTCCGGCAAAATTGCCAAAAAACCACTCCCACAATCTTAGATTTAGTTACGTCTAAGAATGTTTCTTTCCCGGAGGACTAGCACTACATTCTAACTCTAGTCTTCTCAGGGTCATAAAACGGAAAGCGCACAACTGTTGCTTCTAACCTTTTATGATGTCCATCTAACTTACCCACTTCAACTGCAGTTCCAATCTCGGACGCTGTAGTAGTAATTCGGCACAAGGCAATGTTCTTTTTAAGTATCGGTGAACGTGTTGCGCTTGTAATGTGTCCTACTTGTTGCTTACCAATATACACACCATCTCCTGGAGTTGCAACTTCATTTTTAGCTAATTCTAACCCAACAAGAGTCCTCTGTGGAGAATTCTTACGAAGAATTAATGCTTCTTTACCGGAAAAATCGTCCTCTTTGGTCTTCAATGGAACGGCAAAGCCAATGCCTGCCTCAAACGGATCAGTTTGATCACAAAATTCGTAGCCAGCAAAAATCAAGCCCGCTTCAATACGTAGCATGTCAAGTGCATTAAGGCCTACTGGGCAAATGTCATATTCTTCACCTGCCTCTGCAATTGCATTCCAAACCGCCTCACAGTCATCCGGATGGGCAAATACTTCATAACCGAGTTCACCAGAGTAACCGGTACGAGATAGCATAATTGGAATACCAAATTCGCCACCAATACGAGCAAAAGTAAATCTAAACCACTTCAATTCATCTACGGTTGTTTGTGTTTTTGCGGTCCAAATGATCTTTCTTAACGTGTCACGACTTTTAGGCCCTTGTACGGCGACGTTTTGCAATTGATCGGTCGATGATTTAACAAACGCATTCAAACCTTTCTCTTCGGCAATTTTGCGAAGGTATTTTCCGCCACTTCCACAACCACCAACCCAGCGGAAGTTATTTTCACAAAGCCTAAACAAGGTTCCGTCATCAATCATGCAGCCATTTTCATAGCACATTGCCGTGTAGACAACTTGGCCAACCGCCATTTTGCGAACGTCTTTGGTAATTGCATATTGACACAACACTTCAGCATCAGGGCCATAAATTTCGAATTTTCTCAAAGGGGAAAGATCAATCATTGCAACACCTTCACGGCACTGCCAATATTCTTTGATTTGGCCCAAGTTGGTGTAATCAAGTGCCAACCAGTAGCCGTTGTATTCTGTGAAATTCCTCGTTAATTTAGAGGTATTTTTGTGAAATCCTGTTTCTTTAGTCATAGTCGGTATGGTTTGTGGATCGGGTCTAAAATCGATACCTTGGGAAAAATTATTATCCGCATCATAAACTCTGACATGGATGTCCGTTGGGTTCCAGTTGTTAGCTGGTGAAGTGTCATCAGGACAAGCCGATGAAACGCAGACTAAATCCGTTGCCGCACGAAGTAGGACAGAATCCCCAGCCCGCGACCATGAAACGTCTGAATCCAATGTATGGCACTCTAAAATATTGGTGTTAAAAAAGAAATTGACAGCAACCCAATTCTTACGCGCTTCAATACCATGTTCACTCAATGTCCGGTTAAAGTTCTCTGTACAACTAATATGGCCTGGGTAGCCACGATCGTCGTAGTATTTGGAATTACAAGCCAAGCCAAATGTGTCGTGCCTGCAAACTGTGTCGCGAATCACTTCAATATACGGCTCTGAATTTTGATTATAAAATTTATCATGCACACCAGGGGCTGGGTAACTTGACAACATTAACGACCTTGTAACTGTTGGATCAAGTGTTAACTCTACGCCATTTTTTAAATCCTCAACTGAAAAAGCTTGAAAATCCGAACATTGCTGCCCTTGAACGTCAATGATTTGAATGTATTGACCGGCTTCAACTGTGTACGATTTGGCCGAGCTGTGAGCAATTCTAAAATCTTGGAGTGGCTTAGCCAAGGGTTCTGGCAAACGATCTTCAATGCTTTTCGGGTTTGCGCGAGTGACATTAATCAATATTTCCGTTGGCGTCGACTGCTGGTCTACAGGCATCACACCACCTTTAGCATCAAAAACGCATAACGTGTCTGCATCAACTTGAAAATTTTGTCTGGAATCAGACGGAGACAAATCTGCAAATAATTCTGCTGTATCCGTTGAGTCTGTGTCGATTTTATTAAACTTAAGAATTGCCTTAAGCATATTTGAAGAATCATCATAAACGAATGATGATTGCTTTGAATTTGGTGCGCTTTCCCAATTAAGTGAATTAATTGCGGAACTGCCTTTTGTGTCAAACGCCAAAACACTGCATTTTTGGTCGCCTTCAACATCAATAATTTCAACTTGATCGCCAATCTGGAGATCAATTGAAACCGCTTCTCCACCGTGAATTTGGTACGTTTCACAGTTTTCTGCGTATTTAATTTCTGTTACTCTCATTGTAAATAATTTTTAAGGTCGGTTAAAGATTACTTGTCTTACTCTGTATTACTCTGTATTAAACTGCTTCTATCTTTTGTTGCTGGAATACAGTTTACTTTTAATTTTGACTGTATTCATCTCTTTTAATATAGCGTTTCTTCTTATTTTTTTTGTTATTTACTGTACTTCTTTGTGAAATTTTTATTATTTACTACTGTGGTTTTAAATGAACTCCACCTGCCTTGCTAAAGGTAGCCAGTATAGTTAGAAACTCATTTTTTTGAACATTCTTAATGACACATTCAACTTACTCATCATAATAAAAATTATCAAATACAGACTTCAGATAAGAGAATTGAAACTGTATTTTTAGTTATAACAGCATCTCAGGGGGGAGAGATGCTGTCAAACTAAGGGGAGAAGAAGTTACTTGAGCAAGTCAAACAACCTCTTCACGTTCCCTAAAAACTCACTTACCTTAGAACTTACGGTAAGCTGCGTTTAAGTCAACCATTGGATGGTTTTCAGACATTTGGAACTTAATCAACAGTTCACGTGCAATCATGTCACGCTCTTGCTGGTTGTTTGGAAGTTCAATTGTGTCAGGAATCGTAACCCAGCCGTTGATATTTCTATCAAAAACAGCCGCTTGGTCCGCTTCATAACCCATATGAACATCTTCCAACCAATTAAGATCTTTCCAACCCATTTCGTCAATGTAATCTTGCAAAAACGGGGTGATAAAGTTAAGGTCTGGTACAAGGTTTACATCATATCTATAACCGATATGCTGGCCTGTCATTTCCTCATGGCTTTTATCTAGAGAGTCAATCTCAATAAACTTTTCTTCAGTACTCATGATATCTCCTTTCTTAAAAACGTGTCATGTCTGGACGACCAACCGTGTGCTGAGAACCTGCAATAGGTACTTGTGCACAAGCTGATGCCTCCATTGTCAATGCAGCTAGATCTTCTGGCTCTAATGAGTGTACATTAGTCTTACCACAAGCACGAGCCATCATTTGACACTCGATTGCTAATGTGTGTAAGAAGTTAAATACACGCTCAGCAGCTAGATCTGGGTCTAGACGCTTTCTAAGCTCAGGATCTTGCGTTGCAACACCAACCGTACAACGGCCAGTATGACAGTGATAACATTCACCAGCTCTAACGCCCATTTCACCTTCGTAGTCGGCTTCAGGAGTGTCTCTGTTACAGTTAAGTGCCATCAATGCTGAGTGACCAATCGCAACCGCGTCTGCACCAAGTGCAACTGCTTTAGCTACGTCACCACCATTACGGATACCACCAGCGTAGATAAGAGTGATTTCACCACCCATACCAACATCTTCAATCGCTTGACGCGCTTGACGAATCGCAGCAATACCAGGTACGCCAGTTTCTTCTGTTGCAAGGTGAGGACCCGCACCAGTACCGCCTTCCATACCGTCGATGTAAATACTGTCACAACCGGTTTTAGCAGCCATACGAACATCGTCGTATACACGTGCAGCACCTAGTTTTAACTGAATTGGAATCTGACCGTCTGTCGCTTCACGAATTTCTTCGATTTTAAGCGCCAAGTCATCCGGACCTAACCAGTCTGGGTGACGTGCTGGAGAGCGCTGGTCAATACCCGCAGGTAATGAGCGCATTTCCGCTACTTGGTCTGTTACTTTTTGACCCATTAAGTGACCACCAAGACCAACTTTACAACCTTGTCCAATGAAGAACTCGATCGCGTCAGCAAGACGTAAGTGGTTAGGGTTGAAACCGTAACGTGATTGAATACACTGGTAGAACCATTTGCTTGAGTAACGACGCTCGTCTGGAATCATACCACCTTCACCAGAACAAGTCGCTGTACCAGCCATAGTAGCACCACGTGCTAGGGCTGTTTTCGCTTCATAGCTCAATGCTCCAAAACTCATACCCGTGATGTAGACTGGGATGTCTAGCTCAAGTGGCACTTTGGCGTTTGGACCAATGATTGTTTTTGTTAAACATTTCTCTCTATAACCCTCAATAATGAAGCGAGTTAGGGTGCCTGGCATAAATGTCAAATCATCCCAAGTTGGGATCTTCTTGAATAGAGAGAAACCTCTCATTCTGTAACGACCCAAATCAGACTTGATATGAATATCATTCATAACCTCTTTAGGGAAGATAAAACTTGATCCTAATTTGGCTGTATCATCTACTTGATTGCTCATAATATTTCCTTTTTATAATTTAGTTAGAGTTAACGATTAAAGGGCTACCTTCTTCTCATGAGCTTCTAACTTATCGTAGTTCCAAAGCATTTTGCCAGAAACGTACTTGTGCATTTTTTCAGCGCCATTTGGAGACTTAATGCCATACAAATCTAACTTAGAAGATAAGTAACGAACATCTAGTTCTGTCATTTCACCTGGAACACAGTCAATACCTAGCTCTTCAACTTCACCACCAACGTAAATTACGCCGTCGTACATTGAGTCACCTAAGTTTCTTCCTGCATCACCACAAACGATCATACGACCACGTTGCATCATGAAGCCAGAGAAGGCACCTGTATTACCGCCAACGATGATCGTGCCACCCTTTTGGTCAATACCAGTACGTGCACCAACACTACCTCTACAAACAAGGTCACCACCACGAATAGCAGCGCCGAATGTAGAACCAGCATTCATTTCAATAAGAACAGTACCAGCCATCATGTTTTCTGCACATGACCAACCAACACGGCCTTTAATGTGGACGTTTGGACCATCGATCAAACCACAACCAAAATAGCCCAAGCTATCATTGAAAGTAAGATTTAAACGGTTAAGGATACCAACACCAACACCGTGGCGTGACATAGGGTTGTCAACAGTAATACTGCCCACACCGCTTTCCATCAACTCTCTAATTGCAATATTGATTTCTCTAGGAGTCATCTCTAGAGCGTCAATTGTTGCTGCCTTATCAGTATCAACTTCAAATGAGTTGAAATACGTCAAGTTTGAAGTTTCGTCAACTGAGAAGAAACGTTGTTGAGTACGTCCTTTTAGAGACTCCTCGTGAAGTCCCATGTCATGAGACTTAGTGTCTTTTAATGTTGCCATACTTTTACCTCTCCATCATAAGGGTCAAATGTGTGAATTTGATGATCAAATAATTTTCTGATCGCAACTTCTTCTGAAGCTAAAGCAATCATATCATCACCTTCGTATACAACCATTGGTTTAGCAGCCATACAATCTTTCGCCATACCCAATTGGTCTTTAGTCGTTACAAGGTAAGTGAAAACGCCGTCAAGGAAGTCGATAGACTCTCTCATCGCTGTTTCCAAATCAACACCTTCGCTCATTTTGTTTGCAATGTATACCGCAATCAATTCTGAGTCACAGTTAGACGAAAAACGGTTGCCTTTACGCTCAAGGTCACGTCTGTTTGTCCAGTAGTTAGTTAACTGACCGTTGTGAACAACAGCAATGTCACTAAACGGGTACGCCCAGTATGGGTGAGCAGAACGAATATCAATATCCGACTCTGTCGCCATACGCGTATGACCGATTGCGTGAGTACCGTTAAAGTCATCTAGGCCATATTGCGAAGAAACAACTGACGCATCACCAAGATCCTTAATTAATTCTAATGTATTACCAACCGACAAAATTTCAACACCTTCGATGTCTTCAATAAAGTCAGCAACTTTTTTCATGTCGCCAGAAAAGTCTAGTTCGTATCTAAGAGAATACTCAGTTGAGTTCTCCTTACTAACTACCTTAACACCAGCTTCAGCTAAACGTGAGTCAACCAATGCAATGCGCTCTGCGATTTCAGCGTGAATGCTGAAGCTGCCTTCTAATTCGATTGCTTCTGCAACCTTAAGACGCATAATTTGGTTACCGTTATCTTCACCATATACTGCATAGCCAGTTGAATCCGGCCCCCTGTGCTTCAAAGCCTGCAACATGTCGGTCATTTGTGCACCGATGTTTTCAGACGCTCCGCCTTTCTTATGAATAATTCCTGCTATTCCACACATATATATTACTCCTATGTAAAAAGTGCTCGCCTTGTGAGACGAGCATTCTAATTAGAAACCTAAATGACTCTACCCTATGGTAGGCAATCCAAGTAAGTTACTAAATCCCAATCTGTAACCGTATGGTTAAAGCGCTCCCACTCATCTCTCTTGTAGTGTTCGAACACCGTGTACATTTCACCCGGCATTGCAGATTTAACTACTTCGTCGTTAGCAAGTTCAGTCAAAGCGTCACCTAAAGTCATAGGTAGCTTCTTAACTTCTTTACCCGCTTCCATCGCAGCATAAATATTACGTTCTTCAGCTTCACCAGCGTCCATGTCCTTGTCGATACCATCGCCCATTGCCATCAATAGTGCCGCACCCATTAAGTACGGGTTAACCATTGAGTCAACTGAACGGTATTCGAAACGACCTGGCGCAGATACACGCAAAGCACAAGTACGGTTTTGGTAACCCCAGTCGGCAAAGATTGGCGCCCAAAATCCCGTGTCCCAAAGACGACGGTAAGAGTTTACTGTCGAAGAACCAATTGAAGTCAATGCTGGTAAATGCGCAATTACACCACCGATAGAGTTAAGGCCGATTGGTCCTGGCATTTTCTCGTCGATTGATGGATCCGGCATAAATGTGTTTTCACCACCTTCTCGGTAAGTGAAGCAACCCGGCATACCTGGCAATTCAGCTGTGTCGCCAGCGATTTCTGGTTTGAATATCTCGTTACCACCTTTCCATAAAGACATGTTATGGTGACAACCTGAAGCGGATACACCCATAAACGGCTTAGACATGAAGCATGCGATAAGGCCAAACTCACGCGCAACTTGTGCACAAATTTGACGGTAAGTTGTTAAACGGTCAGCATTACGCAATACATCGTCGAACTGCGTATTAAGCTCTAACTGGCCTGGCGCGTCTTCGTGGTCACCTTGAATAATATCAAGACCCATCTGCTCAGAATACTCAATCACTTTCATGAATACAGGGCGAAGCTCTTCGAACTGATCAATATGGTAGCAGCTTGGCTTAGTAACACCACCGTTAGGCATGCCATCTTCACCTTTCTTAAGCCACATCATTTCTGGTTCAGTACCACAACGCATGTCAAGACCATGCTTGTCTTGGAATTCTTTATGGATTCTGTGCAAGTTGCCACGACAGTCTGACGTCAACGCCTGACCTGGGTTCTCACGCTCTTCACGGTTTCTGTAAAGTCTACAGAATACGCGCGCAACACGTTTGTCCCACGGAAGTTGACAAAAAGTGTCTGGATCTGGTAGACCAACAAGCTCAGAAGCTTCTGGACCATAACCAATGTAATCACCGTGGCGGTCAATAAATAAGTTAGCTGTTGAGCCGTATACTAACTGAAAACCTTTTTCAGCTAAACGCTCCCAGTGACGTCCTGGAATACCTTTACCAACAATACGACCAGTAACGGATACGAATTGGTAGTAAACGTAAGTAACGCCTAGAGCTTCGATTTTTCTTGCTACTTCTTTAACCAGCTCAGCTCTGCCTGGTTCGTTTACGTGAAGTTCTAAATCTGTCATTTAATCTCTCCGAATAAATAAAAAAATTAATCTTTTATAAGATAATTACCCCTCTGCTTTTATTTAGCTCGAATATTGAAAAACAATAGACAAAACCAAACCCTGCATCAGTCAATCTATGGATTAAATCAATGATAATTCAACGAGTTACGGCCTATTGTTTGCGCCTACTCATTAATACTATCTTTGCTTTGCACCACAAATTGAATCGCAAGTATACGCCTACCATCATTCCATTGTCAAGAAATTTTTGTGATTTTCAAGAAAACGACATTACGTTATCTATTCTTTCTGAAAAAGCATCTTAAAAACCAATATATTTTTGCTAATTTACAATGGATTGTAGCAAATTAATACATGCGGCTCGTTTAGACGCAAAAAAAAACCGGCGGTTAATCGATGTTATCGATAGATTAGGTTGGGTTAAGCTTGAGCAGAGCAAATAACTGCCAAAAATTGACATTCTTTGCTGAGGATTTTTTTCGGGCCGTGCGGCGTTTCAGAGTCAAAGTAAAGCGAGTCGCCTTCCGCAAAATGAAAGACCTTGGTACCGTAGAAATACTGCATCTCACCCTTGAGCATATAAATAAATTCAACACCATGATGCTGAAACTCTGGGAACTCGTAATTACGATTGGTAATGGTGATCAAACAAGGCTCGACCTTAAGGTGGCCGCCCATTGTATGACCAAGTAATTGGTAGTGTCGACCATCATGTGTACCAGCGCGTTCAATAGTGAGCCCGTCACCAGACTTTACAAAAGTTGGTTCAACATTTTTATCAAACTGTTGGAATAACGAACTAATGGAAATATTCAGCGCATGACAAATCAACTGAATGGTTTTTAGTGAGGCACTGATTTGACCGTTCTCAATTTTCGACAACATGCTAGCAGAAAGAAAGGACTGCTTAGAAAGCTGCTGCAAAGTAACACCCGCACTTTTACGCGCACTCCTTACTTGTTTACCAATTGACGCCTCTAATTGCTTATTACTACCAAAACTGGGTAGCTCCTTGTCAATTATCGATACACCTTTCTTTGGAGGACTCATTGTCTTAACAATTTACTAAAAATCAAAAAAAATAACATGGAAGAACATTGCGTTGGTTATAAATAATATCATAGTTTCTTTACAAGAAAGTCTATCAAATTAAATTAATTAGAGATTTTGTCTCAAGACGTTCATAGAAAAAACAATAGCAATGCATACTACCACTTACTTTAGTGGAAGACAGCACCGGTATAAAGTTGAAAAAAGCACTGCTTTCAACAAACAAAAGGTGCTTCATTTATCGAGTGTATTGTAACTTACACTCAAAGAGTGGTATACAAACTTCGTACCAACGTCGTAGCACTCCTCTTAACCCTCTTTAGCGACCTCGACGACTTCTACGTGTTTTAACCGGCGCCCTGTCATCGCCTGCAAAAATAGCTCTCGAACCCGCAGACATTTCACCGACTTTGGACTCAATGTCCGACATACTCGGTTGAGGGCTCATTTGATGCTCGTCCATCGCCTTTCTCATTGCGCGCACGTGCTCAAAACTGGTACCACAACAGCCGCCGACTATTTTTGCGCCAGAATTTAGCGCTAAATGAACATACTCCGCCATTAACTCTTCAGTACCCGTGTAGACAATTTCACCATCACGGTATTCAGGAATACCGCAATTAGCCTTGGAAATAACCGTTGTACCCTGCCCAACATGTCGACTGATGTCGGTAATGGTGGCAAGTAAATCTGGCGCCCCAACACCGCAATTAGCGCCAAAGCCAAACAAACCAAGTTCTTGTGCTCGCTTGGCAAGATTAGCTGGGGTAATGCCCATCATCGTTTTTCCCGCGGTATCAAAACTCATCGTGGCGCATATTGGTAGACCAAAATCTTTAATGGCGTCAACTGCAGCCTCCAACTCCTCGATAGCATACATTGTCTCCAGCCATAAGACATCAACACCGCCTTCAACCAATCCTTCGGCCTGTGCTTTAAATGCATCTGCCGCCTGTTTAGGTGTCATTGGCCCGTGGGGCTCAATCATTTCACCCGTAGGCCCCATTGAGCCAGCAACAACTACCAGTCGATCTACGCCGTCAGCAATCTCTCTACCAATAACGCCCGCAGCCTTATTGAGTTCAAACACCTGGTTTTCAAATTTGTGCAGTTTGAGTCGAAATGATGTGCCGCCAAAACTATTGGTCAAGAATATATCCGATCCAGCATCAACAAAACCTTGGTGAAGTGCTTTAATTCTATCAATGTGATGAACATTCCATGGCTCAGGAGGATCGCCCGTTTCCAAGCCCATTCCAAATAAGTTGGTGCCTGTGGCTCCATCGGCCAAAATATATTCATTTTCTTCAAGGATCTTTAAAAAATTGTTCATAAATATTTCCTTAGTAATTACAATGTATTTACAAATCTTGTGCAAGTTTAGCTGAGCTAAACCATGAAAACAATATCATACATTGGAAATGCTTTTGTATCAGTGCTTTTCAGGGGTGTTAAAATATATTTTAATGCAATTTATTTCTACAATAAATATTATATTTAAGCTATATTTTTTCCCTACAGCATTATAATCAGTAACAAATAATCAACTACCACACTGTGACTTTTTTAAAGGCAATTTTGTTAGCCATAATTCTGCCATTCTTGGTGCGAACTTGCCACAAAGACTGTCTGTCAGTAAACTTGCATTTCACCACCTCCCCCTCCACCCAACTCACATAATAATGAACAACAACCCAAATGCACATCAAGCTGTTATTGAGCGCTTTATTAGTTATGGCGAAAACAATTTTGAGTCCAACACTCAGCGACCAATAGAAAGTGATAACTCGCAGCAACTCGGCGTACTTCGATTAATTTACGCCTACCGATTTTCTGGACATCTTAGGGCGAAAATTGACCCCTTAGGCCGCCCTAGACACCACTCCACACCGCCTTTTAAAATTTCCGAATTTGGCTTGCTCGAATCCGACTTAGACAGAACCTTTGACATGGGCTCCTATCAAGGAGCGAATTGCTCAACATTACGTGAGCTGATGTTCTCCTTAGAAAAAACCTATTGTGGCAGCCTTGGTGTTGAGTACATGCACATTCCTAACATTGAGGAAAGACGCTGGATTCAAACTCGTGTTGAAACTTACGATTCACAACCAGAAAACAGCTCTCAATTCAAAAAATGGCTATTACAGCGACTCACTGCGGCAGAAGTATTTGAGAAATTCCTCCACAATAAATACGTTGGGCAAAAACGCTTTTCACTTGAAGGCAGTGACTCGTTAATACCCCTACTCAACGTTTTAATTGAGCACTCTGGCTCGCATGCAATGAAGAGAATTTGTCTTGGCATGGCTCACCGAGGTCGACTGAATGTGCTTATCAATATCATGGGAAAACGCGCCGAGCACTTATTTAAAGAGTTTGATGGCGAATTAGACTTAAGTGCAAATCAGACCGGCGATGTGAAATACCATCAAGGTTTTTCATCTGACATTGATACTGCTAATAGTCCAGTGCATCTCGCATTGATGTTCAACCCATCACATTTGGAGTTGGTTAACCCTGTAATTGAAGGCTATGCGCGCTACCACCAAGATATTGTCGGTGATGAAAATGGCGAAGTAATTCTGCCGGTACTTATCCACGGTGATGCTGCCTTCTCCGGACAGGGTGTTGTCATGGAAACACTGAATATGTCACAATCACGCGGCTACAGTACCAAAGGCACAATTCACATTATTATCAATAATCAAATCGGATTTACCACCAGTAAACAGCACGATGCGAGATCAACGGATTATTGTACAGACGTAGTGAAAATGGTTAATGCGCCCGTTTTTCATGTTAACGCTGAAGACCTAGAGATGGTTAGTTTTGTTACCCAGCTTGCGCTGGATTACCGGATGCGCTACAAGAAAGACGTTGTTATTGACCTAATGTGCTATCGCCGCCACGGTCACAACGAAGCGGACGAGCCGGCTGTTACTCAACCGATGATGTATGAGACTATTCGTAGCATGCCAACAACTCGCGCACACTTTGCGGAGGCGTTAATTGCTCAAGGCGTTATCACACAAAAAGAAGTTGACGGGATGGTCAGTGACTATCGCCAAAGGCTTAAAGACGGCGAACGAGTAGCTTACAATATTATTCCACCAACGCAAAAACGCCAGTGGAAACTTGACTGGGAAGAGTATTTTGATGCCGATTGGACTGCATCCTACACCTCCAAAATACCAGAGAAGAAAATAATAGAATTAAACGGCAAGCTTCAGACCTTGCCAGAGGGCTTTGAATTACACTCAAGGGTAAAAAGGGTAATGTTGGAGCGCCAAAAAATGGCGGATGGCGAAGTTAATGCCGATTGGGGTTTTGCAGAAACTCTTGCCTACGCGAGTCTAGCTGATAGCGGCACGCCAATTCGTTTGTCGGGCCAAGATTGTGGTCGTGGAACTTTCTTCCACAGGCACGCTGTACTTCATAACCAACTTTGCATTGAAGACTACATTCCGCTCCAACACCTAAATGAAAACCAAGGAAAAGTGCAGGTTATTGACTCCATTCTCTCTGAAGAAGCGGCGCTTGGTTTCGAATATGGCTACGCCACCGCCAATCCAGAGGCACTGGTTCTATGGGAGGCGCAATTTGGTGATTTTGTCAATGGCGCTCAGGCCATTATTGATCAATTTATTGCTTCAGCGGAAGCCAAATGGGGTCGTCTTTCGAACCTTGTAATGTTACTACCACATGGTCTTGAAGGGCAAGGTCCTGAGCACTCGTCGGGAAGGTTAGAGCGCTTTTTACAACTGTGCGCAGGTCATAACATGCAGGTTTGTGTGCCCACAACAGCATCGCAAATTTTTCATCTTTTAAGGCGACAAATACTAAGAAAATTTCGCGCACCACTGATCATCATGACACCAAAAAGTTTACTCAGAAATCCGCTTGCTGCATCCCCTATGCACAAGTTCACTGATGAAAAATTTAGAAACGTCTATGAAGAGCAATACGAAAACATTAAACCAAAAAAAGTAGATCGTATTGTGATGTGCAGCGGTAAAGTCTTTTATGAATTATTGACCCGCCGTCAAGACGATCAAATTAATAATGTGGCTATTCTGCGCTTAGAGCAGCTCTACCCTTTTCCAGCTGAAACGCTCCACGCAGAGCTTGATAAGTACCCAAATGCAACAGAGCTTGTCTGGTGCCAAGAGGAGCCCATCAACCAGGGTGCTTGGTACACTTCCAGACATAACTTTATGCATTGCGCAAAGGAAGGGCAAACGATAGACATCGTCGCTAGAGATCTCTATGCCGCTCCTGCCGAGGGAAGTATAAGACTGCATAACATTAACCAAAACTACGTAATTGAACAGGCTCTGGGCATTGTTCCCATTAAAGAGCGCTAGGAGACAATAAATGATAGAAATTAAAGTTCCAGTCCTACCGGAATCCATAAGTGAAGCTACTGTTGCCGTTTGGCACAAGCAACCCGGTGATCTTGTTCAAGTCGATGATGTTATCGTTGAGATTGAAACCGACAAGGTAGTGCTTGAGGTTCCGGCCGAAGAAGCGGGTGTACTCACTAAAATTATTGCCCAGGATGGCGAAACGGTGGGTGCCAGACAAGTTTTGGGTCAAATGACTGAGGGTTCAGAAATTCAAGACAATGAGCCAGAAGAGGCTAAAGCAGTCACCGAAGCACCAGAAGAAACAGAAATAAAAACCAGCCCAGATTCCGAGCCACAGTTTAAGAGTGAGGTTAATACCTCTATCGACGATGAGCAATCGCCTGAATTACAAGGGTCAATCATTGCAAAGGCGCCAACTACACCATTACCCACGATTACCCCAGCGGGAAATAGAATGGAAGAACGTGTACCGATGAGTCGCTTGAGAAAAACCATTGCCACTAAATTACACTCAGCCACGCAAAACACGGCGATGCTAACAACGTTTAACGAAGTTGATATGTCTGCCATTCTTTCGATGAGAAAGAGCTACAAAGAGGCTTTTGCGAAGAAATATGGCGTCAAGCTTGGTTTTATGTCGTTTTTTGTCAAAGCCGCAGTCGAAGCACTTAAAAAATACCCAACCGTTAATGCCTATATCGATGGCCATGACATTGTTTATCACGGTTATTGTGATGTCTCAGTTGCGGTATCTTCAGACCGGGGTCTGGTTGTGCCGGTTTTACGGGACGCTCATAAAATGGCCATGCACGATATTGAAAAAAACATCATTGATTATGCCGCAAGAGCTCAAGCTGGCTCGCTAGCGCTTGAAGAAATGATGGGCGGCACTTTTACCATTTCAAATGGCGGTGTTTTTGGTTCGCTACTGTCCACGCCCATCCTAAATTCACCACAAAGCGCTATTTTAGGCATGCACAAAACTCAAGAAAGAGCTGTGGTGGTTGATGGGGAAATTGTAGTTAGGCCGATGATGTATCTTGCACTGTCTTACGACCACCGCATCATCGACGGCAGAGAAGCTGTGCAATTCTT
>Ga0206681_10000199_pt1 | contig 36613 bp, 28 predicted proteins | sample M150012015metaG_FD_161048 | JGI IMG/M metagenome (GOLD analysis project Ga0206681, IMG submission 161048) | Ammonia-oxidizing marine archaeal communities from Monterey Bay, California, United States - M1 500m 12015 | ecosystem: Environmental > Aquatic > Marine > Intertidal zone | place: USA... | reverse complement strand
TCATCAGAAATCATGTACATATAATTGCTGAAATTACAGGCGAATACTGCCGCAACGTGCAATACTTTTCTTTGATGCGAATTGATATTATAGACCATAGGTCCTAATAAAGTTGCTAATCGCATTAAGGTATTGTAATCTTGACTTTTTGAAGCTTCAATACAAAATGGAATATTTTTGAAATTGAGCTTTTTCTCTTTAGAAAAGGTTTGAAGCGGGTAGAGTACACCTCTACGATCGTATTTAATTACATCTTGCTCAATGGCACCTGAAGTATGTACAATCAATTTATTTTTTAATTCTAAGCTTGCCGAAACCTCTTCAATAACAGAATCTTTAACGGCTAAGATGTATAAGTCAGCTTCGCGATTTAAATCTTCAATACGCGTAGTGAAATCACATTTTAATCTGCGCGAAAGTGAAATAGCTCCCTCTACAGATCTATTGTAAACCTGAAGAATATTTTGCTCTTTCTTTTGGAGTTCTTTCGCTAAGTGCCAAGCTACATTTCCCGCACCAACGATTACGATATTTAGCCTTAGTTTACTCAATCGATTACGATTTTGATTGTTTAAATAATTGCATCATAGCTATAAAAGTTCCTACAGCCATCAGTACCATCCCGATCCATAATACGTTAATATACGGGAAAATAATCGCTTTCATTACGATGAAAGGCTTTTCGTTGTCGATATGCTCATAAGCTTTTATCTGAATACTTCCAGCCTCTGGGTTAACCTCGCTAAACAAGAATTTGTATTTCAATTCTCCATCTTCAAGGAAGCCTGGGAACGATTGTGCAATATTGTTTTTTACCGCGTAGATAGCATCAGTTTTCGAAATCTCACCTTGCATGTTTTGCATCCTGATTTTAGCAATCAACATTACATCTAAGGCTCTACTGCTTTCAATATTGGTGTTGGCATTTACCATTAAGCTATCTAGGTATAAAAAGTGCTTATTGTAAATTACCGAATCACCTTGCTTGATGTTGATTAAACTCTCGTGATGATAAGGGTCAGTCGTATCGTGTTCATCAACATCGGCGTAGGTAAGGTGCGTGTATACATCGTATAGAGCAAAATGCTCTGTAGCTGGTTCTGCTACATTTCCCATAATTTCGTTCAATTGAATAAATGGGTGTAGTGTAAATTGATATTCGAAACTACCATTTTCCTGTAGATCAAAATACTCAACTTCGTAGGTTTTGTTTATGCCTATAAGTGTATCTGACTTATAGTGTACGAAGTAATTCCCCATAGCAGTGGTGTCACCTTTTTCAAGTAAGATGTTTTCATTGCTCGGAAAATCTTTAGCGATAAAGCCCTCGTTGCTAGAAATCACGTTTTTATTGGCATTACTCAGTAGAGAACCCATTATTACCAAAGCAAAACCTATGTGAGCAATAGAAGCCCCAGAAAGATTCCAGCTTCCTTTTAGGATTTTACGCCAGTATTCGAAATTTGCAATTGCTGCAAAAAGTGTAGCCCAAAGTAAGACAAGGTATAGTGGATGCCACATTTGTACTGTAGAAGCGATTAACACAGCTAATACAGCGGCCAGGATAAGACTTACAGCTATTTGCTTGATGAATTTCTTAAGATCAGTTTTTTTGTAGGATAGGTACTGTGTAACCCCTACCAAAAAGATGATGATCAGTGCAAAAGGCGTTTGCCATGAATTGTAAAGAGCAATAGCATCTAAAGGTGGAGCCATATTCGTACCCAATACTTTATTAATTACCGGAAGAGACGTAAACCACGTAATTTGGAATGCCGAAATGAACAATACCATCGATCCGATAAACATCCAGAATTCTCTAGAGCTCGAGTCTTCATCCTTTTCAATAGTAGGAATGTTTTTAAGTCGGACTAAGAATAGTGCAACGGAAACAACCACAAAACTTATTAAGTATATCAGCAATTGATAATCGAGTCCACCAGCAAAAGCATGGACCGATGTATCACCCAAAATACCACTACGCGTTAAGTAGGTTGAGTAAATGATGAGTAAAAAGGCAAGGATCGTTAATGCAAAAGTAGAGCGTAAAGCAGCTTTACGAGCTCTAAAAATTAGCATAAGGTGCGCTGCAGCCACAAGGATAATCCAAGGAACTAATGAAGAGTTTTCTACAGGATCCCAAGCCCAGAAACCACCAAAAGAAAGTGCTTCGTATGCCCAAGCACCACCCATTAATATTCCAGTTCCCAAAACCATTATACCTGCATAAGTCCAAGGTAAAGCCTCGCGAACCCATTCGGCATACTGCTTTTTCCACAATGCAGAAATAGCGTAAGTAAAAGGAATCATAGTCAATGCAAATCCTAAGAAAAGGATGGGGGGGTGGATTACCATCCAGTAGTTTTGTAGAAGTGGATTTAATCCTCTACCATCTAAAAACTGAGGAACTACTTGTAAGTAGTTAGCCATTTCAGTCCACGGTAAGCCAAGGTTTTCCTCTAAGTTCCTGATCAATATAAAAGGACTCGTACCTATTTTCACACCCAATAAGTAAACGCCCATTACCATAGAGACTAAGAAAGTCTGAATGATAGAAACGATTGTTAATACAGAGGTTTCCCACTTTTTAGTCTTTCTGATAAGGATGACTCCCAGTATGATATTCCAAAAAATCCACAATAAGAAACTCCCTTCTTGACCTTCCCAGAAACAGGAAATCATATAGTGTGTAGGTAAGTCTAAAGAGGAGTGTTGCCACACGTATTGGTATTCAAAATAGTGACCATAGATCATAGCGAACATACAGACAATAATTCCAATCACAGCTAATCCGTGCGTGTAGAAAGCACCTCTTGCTAGAGGTAACCATTCTAATTTTAGCTTCTCATTTTTTGAAGCTCTGTAAAACGAAAAAGCAGCCAATAAAGAGGCTGCAAAGGCAATGCTAATAAAAGCTTGACCTAAATTTCCGACAAGGGTATGTTCACCTATGTATTCCATAGTACTAATAAGAACTTGTTGTAATTGAATCTTGATCGATATGTTGTTGCTCGTTGTACTTTGACGGACATTTCATCAAAATGGTACGTGCTACGAAACCAGTATCTGTAGCGAAACCAGTCATGGTTATCTTTTCTGAACGTTCAAAATCTTGCGGTTTTGAATCGTGATAATACACTTTGCGTTCGTTGTTTAAAGAATCGGCAGCGTAAAAAGTCAATAAGTTTAAACGAGGTTCAAAATGAATCTCTTTCTCTTTATTGAGCTCTCCAATAACCGTAAACTCTTTACCCATGCGTTTTTCAGCAACAGCAAAAGTGATGTAAGTACTGGCATTAAAGGTAAGCGACATAATCACTCCAATAATTACCGCGACTAAAAGGATTAAAACTATTTCAGTTTTCTTCATTTTACTCTTCTAGTTTATTTACTCTTTGATCTATGCGGTACAAGTAAACCATTAATCCAATAAAGATAATTGCAATTACGGCAACCACTACATAGATTTTCCCGTTTGAGCGCATTACATCAGCCATCTCAACATCTTGCGCTACTGCAGGACAAACGATAAATAAGCAGAATAGAATAGTGCTAATAAAACTCTTCATTTCTTTATATATTTTCTTTCTTGATTTCTAATACTTTGATGCGGTAACGCAATTGAGCTATCCAAGTACTTACTAAGATCCAGCCGATAACTGCAGGGTAAAATACCATTCGCATATTGCTGTCTAGATCGTAATTTCCGAATCCTGGATTCCCTCCATTTCCTGGGTGTAAGCTATCGGTCATTCTTGGAAGTACTCCAATGAAAACAATCATCATCACAAAAGCGAGGATGTTATAGATAGCACTCACACGCGCTCTACTGTCTTCGTTTTCGATACTATTTCTGAGGATGAAGTAGGCTAGATAAATGAGCATTGTTACTGCAGCTCCATTTAATTTTGGATCGTTTACCCAGAAAGCACCCCAAGTAAATTGAGCCCAAATCATTCCTGTAGTTAAGCCTAATACTGCAATAAACATTCCAGTAGAAGCTAGAGCTTCAGCTTTTAGGTCTATCATTTTATCGAATCCATTTAGGAAACGAATACTTTGAATCATCGACATCAACATTAAAATAATCATACTAAACCACATCGTTACGTGGAAGTATAGATTTCTAATAGATTCGTTGAGAATATCGAGTTGTGGTACAGGTAATAATAAACCTGCTATTATGCTGTATAAGACTAGCAAAACACCGAGGATTTTCCACCATTTTAATTGCATCAGAAAGGCTTTTTTTAATCCCGCCAAAGATAGGGAAATAATAGGTAGGAGAGTAAGACGCTAACAATATTTAACAGAGCTAAAAAGATAAGCTGATTACCAGCTAAAAAGAGACTGTCTTCAATAAGACAGATTTTAGAGGTCTTAATAAGATTTAAGAGTAAAGGAAAGAGTAAAGGCATACTTAATACCGCCATTAATCCAGCACTGTTGTTCGTTTTTGCCGCTATGGCAGCAACTAAAGTTAGTACGGAAGCTAAGGCAGAACTACCCATTACAATACATAGAATGAACGATAAGTTAGCTGTGATAGGATTCCCTAGAAAGATGCTGTAAATAAAGTAACTTATTAGGGTGAGGATAATTAGTAATCCGCTGTTGTAGAGTGTTTTTGCTAGAATAATAGCTCTGGGTTTCGCTAAGGTGTAAAAGAATAAAGCTTGTCGATTGAGTTCACCTTTAAAACTATGTAGACTTGCATTCATAGCAGCAAATAGAACGATAATCCAGAATAGTGCTACCCAAGAATTCTCGCTAATTACCCCCTCGAAACTTAAAAAGGCTACATAACTTGTACTTAAGACATAAAGAAGCATGCTGTATAATGCATAGCGCTCGCGCCAGTTAAGACGGATGTCTTTTAATATGAGTTCTTTTACTTGTTGTAACATCGCGACAAATATAGTGTTTTAAGTCCCTTAACGTTCTAAATTTAGTGAGTTCAAAAATATATTAATCCTTGTGAAATAATCAAGTAACTTGCCTTGTCTAAGGTTTAACTTTTATTAACAGACATTAACAAATTGTATTTCCCACTCTTTGTTCATAATGTCTACTTTCGTTGAAAATTTATAAGATGAAAAAATATTTACTTTTTGCATTGTTAATTCCGAGTTTATTAATGGCTCAGAGTCGTGGTAAAGAGGGCCAGAAGCCTGAGTTTATTGTTACAGGAACAGTATTAGATACATTGAGTAATAAAGGCTTGTCATTTGCTACACTAAGTTTTATTAGCCCAAAAGATGACAAATTAATAACGGGGGGCATCTGTAATGATGAGGGTGTCTTCTACATTGAAAAGGTGCCTGCGGGCGCTTATAGATTACTTATCGAATACATTGGTTATGCACCTAATATTATTGAAGAAGTAAAGGTGATGAGGGATAGAAAAGCTCGAGTAGATGGTGTTTCCGGTAGTACAACTTCCTCAGGACAAGCCAAATTAGATTTGGGTATTTTTTATCTAACAAAGTCTGTAGATCAGCTTGAAGAGATTGAGTTGGTTGAGGAAAAAGCCTTCGTTGTTCAAGGCATTGATAGAAAGGTTTTTAATGTAGATCAGGATCTTACGAGTACCGGTGGAACGGCCATAGAATTGATGGAGAAATTACCCTCTGTACAAGTAGATATGGATGGGAATGTGAGTTTGCGTGGTTCCGATCAGGTTCGTTTATACGTTGATGGGAAACCTTCTATGTTAAGCTCTTCAGAGTTGTTGGAAACCATGCCATCTTCCATGATAGAGTCCATTGAGTTGATAACAAATCCTTCTGCAAAGTTCAGTCCTGAAGGTATGGCTGGTATTATTAATATTGTTTTAAAGAAGAACAAGAAAGCTGGGTTTAATGGTAATGTGGCCTTAACGGTAGGGTATCCAAATAGAAATAATTTTACAGCCTTGCTAAATCGTCGTTCCGAAAAGTTGAATGTATTTGGATCTTATAGTATGATGGATCGAAACACAAATTTCTCATCGGAAAGTGAGAAACATACCTATTTTTCGGAAGATACTTTCCATTTGTACCAGGATAAGTGGGGTGTAAACAACAGAAAATCGCACACCTTTAAAGGAGGTTTGGATTACACGCCAAATGAGCATACTTCAATTAGTTTGCAAGGTAAATACAGTCCATCTGAACGATTGAGTATAGATACAGTTCATTACAATGAAACTACCATAGAAGGAATAAATGATTTCGATAGATTGACTGATTCAGAGACGATTCAGGGACAATGGGATGTTGATTTGAGTGGAAAGAAAGATTGGGAGAATGGATTGCATTTAGATGTTAGTGTGAATAAGTCTAACAACACCAAGGATCGCTCGAATCTATTCACAGAAACGATATTAAATGCTAATGATGTTGAGTACGGTGGCTATCCGATTTATGAACAATTGTCAAATGATCGAATCGATGACCAGTTTGAATCTAAATTAGACTTTTCTTATGGAAATGAAGATGATGGAAAATGGGAGTGGGGCGTAAGTGCTCGTACACGTGCTATTGATCAGGATCAATTTATAGATACGACTTATATAAATTCACATTTTTCTGATACGGATTCAATACTTTACAATTCTCATTTGGAAAATCATTTTATTTACGATGATGCTGTTTATTCTGCATATACAACTTATGCGAAATCTCATGGTGTCTGGTCGTATCAAGCAGGTTTAAGAGCAGAGCAGGTTTATACCAACTCTGAGCTTGAAGGCGCTGACACTACTAAAACTGATTATTTTGAGTTATATCCAAGCTTACATTTGAATTATAAGTTAGATGAGACTTCATCTATACAAGCGAGCTATTCTAGGCGAGTAAATAGACCGAGATTTCATTCTTTAAATCCTTTTCCGGAATATTCAGATCCTTACAACTTAAGAATGGGAAACCCTTTTTTAAAACCGGAGTTTGTTAATTCCGTAGAGATGGGCTATCAGAAATTCGATAAGGGAACAACCTTTAGTGCTTCCATATACGCAAAAGATGTTAACGATATGCAACGTCGATATATTACAGTTGATTCGAATAATGTGTCTACGGTAACCTATAGAAACTTAAATGGTTCTGTAGATATTGGTTTTGAGTTTATGTGGTCTAAGCAGTTAACCAAGACTTTTAATTTTATGCTGAGTTCAAATGTTTATCATTCTAAAATGGATGCTTCGAACTTAACTTCAGAATACAACGAATCTACCTTTGGTATGTGGTCTAGTTTTAATGCGGGATGGAAGAAAAATGGACATAAGATTCAATTATCCGGATGGGTGAGTCCGGGAGCTGAAGTTGGGCAGGGTAAAATGAAAACCATGTTTAGTACCGATTTAGCATATAGCCGCCCTGTGCTTTCTGATAAGGGAAAGTTAACCGTAAAAATCAGTGATATTTTTAATACACGAGGTTTTGGAATTGAGACTCGTGGACCTATGTTTGATCAATCCTTCGAATATAAAAGACAGAGTCAGTTTCTAACAGTGAGTTTAAGCTATAATTTTGGGGATCAGAGTAATAATCGTCAACATCGTAAAGGTGGTCGTGATATAGGCGGTGGTGACATGGATGGTGGATTCTTTTAACTTTCTATATGAATAAAATATTCATTTTAATACTATGTTTAAGTAGCAGTCTTTTTGCTCAGGATAAGTTTACAGTAAGTGGTTTTGTAAAAGAGCTTTCTAGCTCTGAAGAATTAATCGGTGCAAATATAGTTTGTGAAGATTTAAGTATAGGAGCAACAACCAATTCGTACGGATTTTATTCCATCAGTCTTCCTAAGGGCACATATTCTATTAGATATTCTTTTATTGGGTATAAGGATAAAGTTGTTGAGGTATCTATGACTGAAGATAAGCGTTTAGATGTAGCTTTAGAACTATATACAGAAGAACTCAATGAGATTGTGATTGAAGACGAGGCACAACAGAAAGTTCGTTCCATTGAGATGAGTGTTAATAGACTTGAAACCAAAGCGGTGAAGCAATTAGCTGCTGTTGGTGGGGAGGTTGATATTATTAAAAGCATTCAGTTACTACCCGGGGTAACCAGTGTTGGAGAAGGCGCCAATGGATTTAATGTTCGTGGGGGGGCTGCGGATGAGAATTTGGTGTTACTAGATGAAATGACACTTTATAATGCCTCACATCTCTTTGGATTCTTTTCGGTTTTTAATGCGGATGCCATTAAAGATATGAAGTTGTATAAAGGCGGGATTCCTGCCGAATATGGTTCTAGAATTTCTTCGGTATTAGATGTGCGACAGAAAGAAGGGAATTCTAATTTTACTGAAGCTTCTGGAGGAATAGGCCTTATCTCAAGTCGTTTGATGGTAGAAGGACCACTGTGGGATAAAAGTTCTTTTATGGTTGCCGGAAGAAGGTCTTATGGAGATTTATTTTTGGCCTTATCAAACGATTCGACCATTAGAGATAACAAGCTTTATTTTTACGATTTAAATATGAAGTTAAACTCATGGTTGGGAGAAAAAGATCGCTTGTTCCTTTCTTCCTATATGGGTAGAGATGCTTTTAAGTTTGGGAGCTTGTTTGCCTCTTCCTGGGGTAATGAGACTGTAAACTTACGGTGGTTACATCTGTTTTCCGATCGTGTCGTGTCCAATTTGTCGTATAATTTTAACGATTACGACTATTTGATTTCCATACTTCCCGAAGGTTTTGAATTTGATTGGGAATCCAAGATCAAGAATCATCAATTAAAGTATGATGTTTCCTATTTCCATAGCAATGAACATCAGATTAAAGGTGGTTTATCTGTAAATAAATATCATTTTGAACCGGGTATCATTGAGCCGGCAACCGATAGTTCGTCTATTGTTACCTTTAATATGAGAGATAAGTTTGCCTATGAAACCGCTTTGTTTGTGCAAGACGAATGGAAGGTTTCGGAGCGATTATTAGTGAAAGCAGGCTTGCGATGGTCGTCATTCCATAGAATGGGTGCAGATACAATTCTTGTTTACGAGGATGATGCGCCGATACGTTATGATTCTATGTTAGGGCAATATGTAAATGGGGAGGTTGTTGATTCTCTTTTTTATGGTCCTAATGATGTGGTGAAAAGTTATTCAAATTTAGAACCTCGTTTATCAGTGCGTTATCAAATTGATGAATCAAGATCTGTGAAAGCCAGTTATCAGAAGATCAATCAGTATTTACATTTAATAACCAATGCAAGCTCACCCACACCACTTGATATTTGGGCCCCTTCTGGTCCGTTTATTAAACCATTGGTGGGGCAGCAATATGCCTTGGGGTATTTTTATACTTCGGATAATCAGAAGTGGGAATTGTCTTCTGAATTGTATTATAAGAATTTGGATAACGTAATTGATTATGTAGATGCAGCTGATCTGGAGTTTAATAATCATTTGGAAACAGAAATCCTTTACGGACAGGGAAGGGCATATGGCTTAGAATTTATGCTTGAAAAGAAGTTGGGTAAACTTACCGGATGGATGTCTTATACTTTTGCAAAAACAGAAAGTATAATCCCTGGTAATGGACTTGGTGAGCCGGGTATTAATCATGGAGATTGGTATCCAAATCCTCAGGATAAAACACACGATTTATCATTGGTAGCATTTTATAAATTAAATTCGAAATGGTCATTTTCATCGAATTTTGTTTATGCCACCGGAATTCCTACAAACTATCCTGTAGCGAAATATGAATTTGAAGGGATTATGATTCCACATTATTCAGGTTCTAGGAATCAGGAACGTTTGGAAAATTATCATCGATTGGATTTTGCAGCAACCTATAAACCTCGTGGGAATGACTTGAGAGAATGGGTGTTTAGTATTTACAATGCATATAACCGTAAAAATGCTTCTTCGCTTTACTTCAGAGAAAGTATTGATAATTTGGGACAAACCGAAGCTGTTCAGTTATCCATTTTCCCTATTGTACCAAGTGTTTCATATAATTTTAGATTCTAATGAAAAAAACAGCCGTTTACGTATTGATTCTATTTTTGTTTAGTTCTTGTGAAACTGTTGTTCAGCTTGAATTAGATGAAGGGAATAAAAGTTTGGTGGTAGAGTCTTATCTCGAATTTTCAGATACAACGGATTCCGGTTTTGCGCATGTGTTTTTAACCGAATCCAGTCCTTTTTATAGTAGTGAAAATCCAAAGGTTGTATCCAATTCAACCGTTTTAATTAACGACACGTATCCTTTAATTGAAGATCCAGATTCTTTAGGGTATTATACTTCCCAAAGCCCGATTCCTTTCTTGGGAGAAGAGGAATATAGTTTGGATATTATTGCTGACATTAATGATGTTGAGGGCCATTGGAAAGCAATAAATAATTACACCACAGTTCCTGAAATAGATTCTATTTATTATGTTTATGAACCTGCCTCGCCGCCATTTCAAGAAGAAGGATATTATGTAAAAATTATGCTTACTGATCCTGCTGAGGAGCAAAATTTTTATCAATTAACAGTTTTGGTTAATGATACAATCAGTTTTGAATTAAATCCAGGAACTAAAAGATCCTTAATTTTTAAAGATGAATACATCAATGGAATGGATTTAAATTTTATGGTAAATGATATTCCGTTGGAAGAAGGTGAACATTTAAAAGTTATTTTGTCATCTATTACAGAAGATGTTTATTACTATTATTTCAATTTGTACACATTGCTTACAGAAACTAGTGGTATAGGATCGGCTCCTCCTTTTCCTCTTCATGGTAATGTAGTGTCTGTAGATGAAAATTTTGAAAATGCATTAGGGTATTTTCAGGTAAGAAGTACGACTGAAAAAGAGATTACGATTACAGATTAAGAATGAATTATTCTAATTAAGAGATATGTCTACTTTGCTACCGTTAGGATGCTTGTGAAGGCTTGTCTCATTATTTCCAATAATTAACGACCAACAACTTTTAAAGATTGTGATAAATAGTTGTAGATTCTACTTACTTTTGCAAGAATAAAAAGAACTATGTATAAAACTTTTATCCGTCCTATACTTTTCTGTTTCGATCCAGAAAAGATTCATCATTTTGTATTTATATTACTTAAGGTTTTACATAGCATTCCGGGAATTCCTGCTATAAGTAGAGTTTTTTATAAAGTGAACGATGATAGGCTTAAAAGAAGCGTTTTTGGTTTGGAATTCGATAATCCTGTTGGATTAGCTGCGGGCTTTGACAAGGAAGCAAAGCTGTATAATGAGCTTGCCAACTTAGGTTTTGGTTTTATCGAAATCGGTACATTAACACCTAAAGGACAGGCTGGGAACCCTAAGCCACGTCTTTTCCGTTTGCCCGAAGATTCTGCTTTAGTTAACAGAATGGGTTTTAATAATGAAGGGGTTGATGCTGCTGTTGAGCGTTTGAAAAAACGTAAAACGAAAGTCTTGATAGGCGGAAATATCGGTAAAAATAAACTTACACCTAACGAGCAGGCCAACGACGATTATTACAAAGCATTCCACGCTTTATACGAATATGTAGATTATTTTGTTGTGAATGTAAGTTCGCCAAACACACCTAATTTACGCGAGCTTCAAGATAAAGAGCCTTTAACAGCCCTATTGAAAATGTTGAAGGATGAGATGACGACTATGCCAAATCATAAACCTATACTTTTAAAAATCGCCCCAGATTTAACAGACTCTCAATTAGACGATATCATTGCTATTGTTTATGATGTGAAAATCGAAGGAATTATCGCTACCAATACAACAATTGATCGATCTATGTTAAAATCAGAGAAGTCTAAAGTTGAAGCGATTGGCGCTGGTGGTTTAAGTGGGAAACCGTTAAGAGCAAGTTCTACTGAAGTGATAGCTTACTTACATCAGAAATCAAATGGTGCTTTTCCAATTATTGGAGTAGGTGGTATTTATACTGCCGAGGACGCTATTGAGAAAATGAAAGCTGGAGCGAGCTTAGTACAAGTATACTCAGGATTTATCTATGAAGGACCTTCTATGGTGAAGAAGATTTGTAAGGGTATATTAAAAGCTGGAATCTAACAAGGATTCAGTCCTTTTGTCCTAATTTTAGCTAGATTAGAAGTTTAAATTTGCAAAGAATAAACAATGGCGCAGAAACCATCCATACCAAAAGGAACACGTGATTTCTCTCCAGCAGTAATGTTGAAGAGAAACTACATCATGGGAGTAATTAAAAAAGCTTTCCAAACCTTCGGCTATTTACCTATCGAAACTCCTTCTATGGAGAATCTTTCTACCCTAATGGGAAAGTATGGTGAAGAAGGTGATCGTTTGATATTTAAGATTTTGAATTCAGGTGACTACTTGAAAAAAGTTGATGCGAATGTTGATTTCGATTCTAAGAAGATGACTTCGAAGATTTCGGAAAAAGCTTTGCGTTATGATTTAACCGTTCCTTTTGCACGATACGTTGTGCAAAATCAAAACGAGATTGCCTTTCCCTTTAAGCGGTATCAAGTTCAGCCAGTATGGCGTGCCGATAGACCTCAGAAAGGACGTTTTCGTGAGTTTTTTCAATGTGATGCCGATGTAGTTGGTTCGCCTTCTCTATTATATGAAGTAGAGTTAATTCAGTTATACGATACCGTATTTACTGAATTGAAATTACCGACCATCATTAAATTGAACAACCGTAAGCTATTGTCAGGAATCGCCGAAGTAATTGGCGAAGGCGATAAGCTGATTGATATTACGGTTGCCATAGATAAATTAGATAAGATTGGTTTAGAGAAAGTAAAAGAGGAGATGCAAACGAAGGGTGTTTCTGATGCTGCTATTGAAAAGCTCGATCCTATTTTGAATATGAAAGGAGATGCTAAGCAGAAGTTAGTAACGATGCGCGAGGTATTAGCTGATTCTGTTATTGGATTAGAAGGGGTTGAAGAAATTCAAACTGTTATAGACAAAGTAGATGTTTTAGGTTTGGATACTGCTGAATTAGATTTCGATCTAACCTTAGCTCGTGGATTAAACTACTATACGGGTTCTATATTCGAAGTGGAAGCGAAAGGCGTACAAATGGGAAGCATCGGTGGTGGTGGTCGTTACGATGACCTTACCGGAATTTTTGGATTGAAAGATATGCCTGGAATTGGAATTTCTTTCGGTTTAGATAGAATTTACTTGGTGGTAGAAGAGTTGAATTTATTCCCAAGTTTAGAAGCTGACTTTACACAAGTACTTTTTGTGAATTTTGGTGAGAGCGAAGCGGATTACTGCTTAAAAGCTTTAAGAGATTTACGCAAGGCAGGAATCAATTCTGAATTGTATCCTGATGCTGCCAAGATGAAAAAGCAAATGAACTATGCCAATAAAAAGGGAATTCCTTATGTGGTATTAGTCGGAGAAGACGAGATGAACAGCGGTTTGTTAACCGTTAAAAATATGAACGACGGTACACAATCTAATGTATCCGTTGTTGATTTGATAAAGCAATTAAACGCCTAAGATGCAGGAAAATACACATCAAATAAGTAGAACTCAGTTGAGCTTCGAGGATTTACAGTCTATTATTTTAGAAGGTAAAAAGATTGAGCTTTCTCAAGATTCGATTAAAGCTATCGAAAAATGTAGAGCTTACTTAGATGAAAAAGTAGCGAGAACAGACAAACCTATTTACGGCGTAAATACAGGTTTTGGTTCGCTTTGTAATCACAGTATTTCTGAAGAAGATTTAAGTCAGTTACAAGCTAACTTAATGATGTCTCACGCTTGTGGTACAGGTGATGAGGTTCCTCACGAGATTGTGAAATTGATGTTGCTTTTAAAAGTACAGTCACTTTCGTATGGTAACTCAGGAGTGCAGTTAATTACGGTTCAGCGTTTAGTTGATATGTATAATAACGACATTCTACCAATTATATACCAACAAGGTTCTTTAGGTGCTTCGGGCGATTTGGCTCCATTGGCGCATTTAGCATTGCCATTAATTGGAATGGGCGAAGTATTCTATGAAGATAGAGTGCAACCAGCCTCTGTAGTATTAGAAGCTATGGGATGGGAGCCGATTGTAATGAAGTCTAAAGAAGGTTTAGCTTTATTAAACGGTACGCAGTTTATGAGTGCTTATGGATCTTGGTCTGTAATGAAGGCGCATAAACTTTCTTATTTAGCCGATTTAATAGGAACTATTTCTTTAGAAGCTTTTGACGGTCGTATAGAGCCATTTGATGAGTTGATTCACTTTGCACGTCCTCACAACGGACAGATTAAAACTGCAGAGCGTATTCGTGAGTTCCTTGAAGGTTCTGAATTAATTGAAAGAGAGAAGGAACACGTGCAAGATCCGTATTCTTTCCGCTGTATGCCACAGGTTCACGGTGCTTCTAAGCAAGCTATCAAGCATGTTTCTGACGTGATGACTACCGAAATAAATTCGGTAACCGATAATCCAAATATTTTTGTGGATGCCGATAAAATAATTTCTGGTGGTAACTTCCACGGACAGCCTATCGCTATTCCAATGGATTATTTGTCTATAGCACTACACGAGCTAGGAAATATCTCCGAAAGACGTATTTACCAATTGGTGTGCGGTTTAAGAGGTCTGCCAGCTTACTTAGTTGCAAAGCCAGGATTGAACTCTGGATTTATGATTCCTCAGTATACAGCTGCAAGTATCGTTTCTCAATCTAAACTGTTGTGCACACCTGCTTCTGCCGATTCTATAGTTTCTTCTAACGGACAAGAAGATCACGTTAGTATGGGAGCTAACGGTGCTACTAAGCTTTATAAAATTGTAGAGAATTTAGAACGTGTTTTAGCAATCGAGTTGATGAATGCTGCTCAAGCCATTGAGTTTAGAGAAGAGAAAACATCTCCTTTCTTACAAATGATTTTAGATTCTTACAGAGAAGAGGTAAGTTTTGTTGAAGATGATCGCTATTTACATATGGATATTATGACAACTATCGATTTCTTGAGAAATCTTGAGATTGATGCAGATTTGGTTTACTAGATAATAGTAGGTGCTAAGTATAAAGTAAAAAGCCACTCTAATTAGAGTGGCTTTTTTATTTCCTAAACTCCCACAAATCCTTGCAAAAGCGGTTCGAACGATAACCTACAAGGGGAGCTTTGTAGATCAAATGATATTCAATTATCAGTTGATCTTTTTTTCGTATATTCAATGATTGAATTAACATACCCCCCCGAAAAATGAAAACTTTTACACAAAAATATATCGGATTATTAGCTCTTGTAATTACCATTAGCTCTAGTGCAAACGCTCAACAATGTACATCTGTAGGGGCAAATGAAGACTGGTGTTTTAATATGTCAACAAGTCAAGGGTTTTACTGGACAAGTAACATAATTATTGATGGTGAACAATTAGAGTATAATGATATTATTGGAGTTTTTATGGTTGATTCTAGTGGTGATAATATCTGTGTAGCTTGGTCACATGCTGAATATATTGTTAATGGGTTTACCATTTTTGCCAACGGTAACGATTTCATCACTCTTAGTACTGAAGACTATCCAGATGAAGGAGATATTCCTTTCTTTTTAATATATGATTCATCATCAGGAAATATTGTTCAATTAAATGAAATTAATATTCCGCCATATTCAAATAATTCGTTCTTGATGCTTGATGAAATTTCTATAATAACCACATATGGATGTTCAAACCCAGAAGCATCAAATTATAATATTCAAGCAAATGTTGATGATGGTTCTTGTACTTTTGCACCTGAAATACTTTTAACACCCCCTCCAATAGAATTTACTAATGGTGAGACTGTTACTCTAATGTCTCGTCAAGATTTATGGGATTATGGAGTGATTTATGATGCAGATAATTCACTTGAAGAATTAACATTTACATTAAGCATAAACCCTGATGAAATTAATTTAGTTTGGGATGGCGGTATAAATAGTAATCCTACAGTTTCTGCAGTTTCTGATTTTATTGGAACCACAGAAATTCAACTTTGTATTTCAGATAATGAATCAACCGTTTGTGCTTCAAATATAATAATTGTTTATGAGAATGCCCCCGAAGAAGAAATAGTACATGAGTTAAATAACCCATGCACATCATTAAGCGATTATAATTCCATTTTATTAGACTTGAATCCTATACAGTCAAGAGGTTTTGTTGAGGGTTGGAATATGTTTGGCTTTCCTTGTAAAGAACCAAGAAGTGCATCAGAAACTTTTTCGGATATTCTTAATGATGTATTCATAATAAAGAATAATGATGGGATTTTTTATTGGCCAGAATTTGGTTATGATGGAATAGGTGAATTAATTCCATTAGAAGGATATCAGGCTAACTTCTATAATTCAGTTGGAGATTTTATTTTTTGTGATTATTCAATTGTTTTCCCCGACGTTAATATTGAAGGATGTACTGATTGTGATGCATTAAACTATAATCCTTTTGCAAATAGTGATGATGGTTCATGTGTTTTAAATCAACATCAAATTGGAGACTATATTCAAGGTGGAATAGTCTTCTATGTAGACGAAACAGGTGAGCACGGTTTGGTTGCTGCAGAGGTAGATTTGCCTGAAATGTATCCTTGGGGATGTAGTGGAAACGTTATATCAGGTGCAGATGGTCTTCTAATTGGAACAGGCTTACAAAACACATTAGATATCGTATTTGGATGTTCAGAGTCTCCAATTGCAGCTAGCATGGCCTTAGAGCATGAACATAATGGTTATTCTGATTGGTATTTACCTTCTTTTGATGAGTTAATGGAAATGTTCAATACCATTGGAAATGCTGGGCCAAATGGCAATGTAGGTTCATTTCAAGAAGATTGGTATATTTCTTCTTCTGAGTTTGAAAACGATCCAACTAATGTTTGGGGCAATAATTTTAGCGAAACATTTCCAAATCCTGGAGGAGGACATAAATCAATCCCTAACAATATTCGTCTTATCCGTTCCTTCTAAATTTTTCATTCCCTAAACTTCTTTAAATCTTTCCAAAAGCGGTTCGAACGAGAACCTACAAGGGGAGCCTTATAGGTCAGGTTATTTTTATATAATAACTTGACCTTTTTTATTTTGTATTTTTGATAAGATTTAAACTACCCCCATGAAAATGAAAAACTTTACACGAAAATTTATCGGATTATTAGCTCTTGTATTTACAATGAGCTTTACAGCTAATGCTCAAGAAATAGGAGACATCTACCAAGGTGGAATAGTATTTTATGTTGATGAGACAGGTGAAAACGGGTTGGTTTGTGCGTCCAGTAATTTAACTGGAGTAGATGGTTGGAATGGATTTCAATGGATGGATATTACGGTTAGTGGGAATCAATATATACAATTAAATGAATCAACATCTAATCTCGTTGGAACAGGCGCTTCAAATTCTTCTATAATTATTAGTAGTCAAGGAATTGGAGCTGATGCTGCTTCAATATGCTCCCTATTAGATCTTAATGGTTATGATGATTGGTTTTTACCTTCTCTAAATGAACTTTGGGAGATTAATTCAAATAGAGAACTAATTAGTAATACAGCACTTGAAAATGGTGGAGATCAATTCGATTTTGGTTTCTATTGGTCTTCTTCTGAAGTTAATTTGACAGATGCTTGGGCAGTTAATTTTGTTAATATTGATGATGCTCCTCAGGGCTCATTCGAGTTAAGTAGAGGGAAGATGAATGGGTATTTAGTTAGACCTGTTCGTGCTTTTGGAACCACTCTAGGCTGTACCGACTTCAATACTAATGATGGTTCTTGTATCGCTGTTATTGAAGGTTGTACAGATGCTTCCGCTTTTAACTATAACCCTGAAGCTAATACAGACAATGGTTCTTGTGTTGCGATTATTACTGGTTGTACAGATGTTGTTGCTTGTAACTATGACTCTACTGCAAACGTTAATACTGATTGTGTGTTTGCGGAAATTTACTATGACTGTGGGGGCATTTGTTTAAGTGATGTAGATTCTGACGGTATTTGTGATGAATTAGAGATGTTGGGATGTATGGATAATACTGCGTGTAATTATAATCAAGATGCAACTGACAACGCTGATTGTGTATTTGCAGAAATATACTATGATTGTGAAGGTATATGTATAATTGATACAGATGGTGATGGTATTTGTGATGAATTAGAGGTGTTGGGATGTATGGATAATACAGCCTGTAACTATGATCCGACAGCAACTGATGATGATGATGAATCTTGTACATTCGCAGAAATGTATTATGACTGTTATGGCGATTGTTTAAATGATGTAGATTCTGACGGTATTTGTGATGAAGAAGATAATTGTATATATATAAGTAATGTAGACCAGATTGATGATGATAGTGATGGAGAGGGAGACGCCTGTGATTATGATGATGGTATTGGAGTAGTAGAACTTAATGAAAAACCACCAGTACTAATAAAAATGGTTGATGTATTAGGAAGGGAACAACAAGAGCACAAGAAAGGATCACTTCTATTCTACATTTATGATAAAGGCAAGGTAGAGAAGAAATTTAATCTCTAAACTTTTTAAGACCTTTCCAAAAGCGGTTCGAACGAGAACCTACAAGGGGAGCCTTATAGGTCAGGTTATTTTTATATAATAACTTGACCTTTTTTCTTGTTATATGACAATCTTTTTAATAACTGAACCATCATTATATATTTCTATAATAAAACCCTTCTCTGTTGTTTCTTTACCAAGTATATTAATTGTCTTGATAAGTTCTCTATTAATTGAATTCGTTTTTTTTATACTTAAATATTCTTCACAAGAGCATTCACAAACATCAGAAACATTTATATTAAAATACCCAAAAGGAGTTAAATCAGTATTACAATTTAGCGGGATAAAAACCTGTGATTCTAGATATGGAATAACATCAGAACACCCAAAAAATCCAAATTCCGGATCAATAATAAATATTGACAATATATTTATTATTGTTTCATCTAGATCTTCGCAATCTATAGTATATTGTTCATCTGTTCCTTGTAAGAAATCATTATATACTGAAATATGATTTTGTGATAATACAAGTGCTGGAGTTGATAACCACAAGAATAATATTATGTTTCTCATTGCTTTTGTTTTCATAACTTTAAAATCTAACTTTTTACAAGGTAAATAAAAAATGGACATAAATAATCTCTACAATAGAGGAGATTTAAGGTTCTGTCGTATTTATTATTTTCTCACCAATTTTCACTTAAATTACCATTCAATTAAAAACAGTCAGCAATTTAAGGTTTTTAGTTTTTAAATTAATTATACAGAGCTCTATACCCAACAATATTAAAAATTAGTTTAATATTCAATATTTATTCCCTAAACTTCTTAAGATCCTTGCAAAAGCGGTTCGAACGAGAACCTACAAGGGGAGCCTTATAGCATCATTAATTGTTTAAAATAAATAGACTTAATTTATTATTTCAATGGAAATGCTAAATAGCCTAATCTATACTCAAAACTAAATAATCTATATTTGGTATATTAATGCGATAGAATCCCCATAACTGGTATATGTAACATTCACATGCCGTTTTATGCAATAAAAAAGAAAAAAATGAATATAAATTCAAACATAGCTGTCTTAATAGACGGTGACAATATCCCTTCGGCTCATGTAAAAGAAATGATGGAAGAAATTACCAAATATGGTAGTCCAACAATAAAAAGAATCTATGGAGATTGGACAAGACCAGGTTTGACTAAGTGGAAGAATCTACTCCTAGAAAATGCTATAACTCCAATTCAACAATACGGATATACAAAAGGTAAAAACGCAACTGATTCTGCCATGATTATTGATGCAATGGATATTCTTTATAGCGGTAAAGTTGATGGATTCTGTCTTGTTTCAAGTGACAGTGATTTCACTCGATTAGCAACTCGACTTAGAGAAGCAGGAAAGCAAGTGATAGGAATTGGAGAAAAAAAGACTCCAAATCCATTTATAGTAGCCTGCGATAAATTCATTTATATTGAAATTTTAAAGAAGCAGTCTGAAGAGAAAGTAGAAAGTAAAGAATCAAATGAATCAGAAATAGATAAGATAACTATAAATGAAATAAACCTTATATCAACAACCATTAAGGATTTGTCTGATGAATATGGTTGGGCATTCCTTGGAGACGTTGGAAGTTTATTGCAAAAAAAGCGACCTAATTTTGATTCAAGAAATTTTGGATTTGAAAAACTTACTCCACTAATAAGATCAATTGATAGATACGAAATCGAACAACGCGAAAATGCAAACAGCAAAAACAAACTGATATACGTTAAAATAAAAAAAGCATAAGCAACCCTCGATATTCACACACTTGCAAGAGTTGTAAATATGGTTGGTCAAGAAGTTAATCTTGATTTTGTGTTTGAAGGTAAAATACTACTGTACTTATACTCTGATGGTTCAGTTGAAAAAATAGTACGGTAGTTGTTTTAAATGGATATTTTAGATTCTAACAATGCGTTTTCACTACTAAACTGTTTAAAATTCTTTCATAAGCAGTTGAATCAGTATTTATAGGGTTTATGTTTTTACTAAATTAGATATAAGCTATTATTACGAATGTTTTAAAACGTAATTTATCTGTTAACTACCTTTAGTAACGAGCATATCTTTTATACCACCTACAGAGCTTAACACACCCGTAGCTTCGTAAGGTATGTAAACAACCTTGTTATCCTCACCTGAAGTCATTTCTTTTAATGTTTCCAGATACTTCATGGCAACTAAATAGTTGATTGGGTCTCCAGTTCCTTGTACTGCATCCGTAACTACTTTAATAGCCTCAGCCTCAGCCTCAGCAATAGCAATTCGCGCTTGTGCTTCACCATCAGCAACTAAAATAGTGGCTTTCTTTTCACCTTCAGCACGATTAATATCGGCTTGTCGTGCACCTTCAGCTTCTAGTACTTGAGCTTGCTTTGTACCTTCAGCCTCCAGAATAGTTGCACGTTTATCACGCTCTGCACGCATTTGTTTTTCCATAGCCTCACGAATATCCATCGGAGGGTTGATGTCTTGTAATTCTACACGATTTACCTTTACGCCCCACTTGTTAGTGGCTTCATCCAAAATTTCTTGGAGTTTTGAATTAATAGTATCTCTAGAAGAAAGGGTGTCGTCTAAGTCCATCTCGCCAATTACATTACGCAAAGATGTTTGCGTCAGCTTTTCGATTGCTTGCGGGAGATTAGCAATTTCATACACGGCACGAACAGGATCCATAATTTGGAAGTAGATCAATGCATTAATCTCGGTCACGATATTATCGCGAGTAATTACATTTTGTTTTGGGAAATCATAAACAGCTTCTCTTAAGTCAATTCTATTTTCCTTCACATACTTAACAAGAACATTACCCATTGGTCCTTCAGTGGAATAACGCCATATTATTTGACGAGGCTTATCTAGAAAAGGGATAATAATGTTTAAGCCTGAGCTAAGTGTACTTTGATATTTCCCCAAACGTTCAATGATAATTGTTTCCGATTGTTGAACAATTTTAATTCCGCCCATGGCAAAAGCAACGGAGAATAAGGCTATTAATATTGCAATGATTGTAAGACCCATTTTATATCTTTTTTACGGTTACTATTGTACTTTCTATGTCTACAATTTCTACTTGAGCATGTTCTTCTATAATGTCATTATTGAGTGCATGTGCACGCCACTGGTCACCATCAATTGATACACGACCTTTATTGTTTACATTATCTATAGTCTCTGTTACAAGACCAATACGCCCCACCAAAGCATCGGTGTTGGTTTTTATTTTGTCCATATTTTTCATCCCTTTTTTATAAAGTAAAGGGCGAATTAAAAACAAACTAATGAGTGTTGTAATTGCAAATACCACCAGTTGAGCATCTAAATCATAACCTAAATATGCTGAAATAGCTGCACTTAGAGCTCCGATACCAAGGCAGGCAACAATAAATCCAGGGCTAAAAATTTCGATAATAAATAAAAGGATGCCTGTATACATCCACCAATGCCAGTTAAGAATGTCTTCCATGTAGAAATAATAAAATGATTATTTTTTATAGCATTCCGAATATACGGCTTTTTAAGGCTTAGCCAAAAAAATGGTCGCATGTATGTAGTCCTTTGTCTATATAAGAAGTTTAAAGTTATATGTTTTAACTATTCATGATGGGATTTAATCTTTTGTCTGTACAATAGCACTTCACTAGATTTTCTTCACAAAGGTCTACTAAGCGTGAACGATTTTTGGTAAATAATAATACAATTCTTTAAACGATAAATATGATTAGTCATTTAATACATATAGGTTTTAATCTATGTTAATTCTATCATTTATATGACTTTAGGTGTGGTTTTTGATATTAAAAGAGTTAATTTTAATGTTCAATTCTAACCCTCCTTATTATGAAATTTAACAGGATAATCGTAAGTATGTTATTATTACTTACTTCTTATTTTACAGCTCAAGCTCAATGTGATTTAAATTTTGATTTTGTAAACACAGGATCAAACATGACGGTATTGTATACCCCGGCTGCTGTAAATGATATAGATGCCGTATCTGATTTTGGTACGATTGGAGCATTCTATATGACCAATTCCGGAGATTACATCTGCGCTTCTTCATCTGAGTATACTGGTACTCAAGTTCAGTTACCCTTGATGGCTGATGATTCTACCACTCCTGGAATAGATGGATTCAGTAATGGAGAAACGATATATTGGTTTTTTCAATCGACTTCGGGGGCTATGTATGAAATGGATACTAATGCTGAAGATGTTTTTATATTGAATTCAATATCAATCATATCTTCTGTAGAGTTGACTGAAGTGGATTGTAATTCTACAGGCGGAGATTGTGAGCCTTTAGAAACAGAATATTCGAATACCGGTGCTAACATGACTATGTTTGTTACCCCTTCGGCTGCAGCATCCTTAAGCGGTATAGGAAATGGCGTTATTGCTGTATATTTCTCAAATAATTTAGCTGAAGTTTGTGGTGGATCTATTGAATTTGATGGAAGTCAAAATTCGTTTCCGGCTATGGGCGACGATTCGACGACTCCAGAGAAGGATGGCTTTATGTATGGAGATGAGATAACTTGGAAGTTTCAGGCGGATGATGGCGCTCAGTATAGCTTAAATCCAAGTCCAAATGATCTTTTTTCTTTAAATGCAATTTCATTTGTTAGTTCATTTACCATTGAACAAACCTGTGAAGGAGTACCTGAAACTATTGAAGGTTGTACGGATAATCTAGCATGTAATTACAATGCCTCTGCAAATCTTAACGATGGTTCATGTGAATATGCATCTGATGGATTTGATTGTAATGGAAATTGTACTTCGGGAGACTTATTAACCTTAGGCGGTGGATCATGGATATCTGAAACGATGTTTGAAATCTCTGATTGTGAAGGTAATGTGCTGCTAGAAGATGGAGGAGCAGTACTATCTACGTGTGTTGATTTACCTGCTAATTATACAATTTTAATGACCGATTCTTATGGCGACGGATGGCAAGGAAATATATTAACGATTGGTGATGCTGAATTTACTCTTAATTTTGGTTCACAAGAGTCTATTGTTGTTGGATCTTGCGGTACTTCAGGCTGTACAAACTCTACTTCTTGTAATTATGATCCGAATGCTACTATAGATGATGGATCATGTGAGTATCATGAAGAAGGTTATGATTGTGATCTAGGTTGTGTTGATTATGATGGAAATGGTATTTGTGATGTGTCAGGGTGTACAAGTTCAACTTCTTGCAATTATAACCCTGATGCCACTATAGATGATGGATCATGTGAATACGCTGAAGATGGCTATGATTGTGAGGGCAACTGTTTATCAGGAGAGACTCTTACAGTAAATATGTACGATTCATACGGAGACGGGTGGAACGGAAATACATTGACTGTTGGTGGATCTACAGTAACACTTGAAAGTGGATCTGAAGGTACAGCAATAATATGTGTTGACATGAGCGAATGTAACGCTATCGAAGTAGGTGGTGGATCTTGGCAATCTGAAGTGTCTTGGTCAATTGGTGATCTAGAAGGTGTTGTAGGTTCCTATCAAATAGGTACTTGTGCTGTTGCTGGTTGTACTGATGAGTCTGCATTGAATTATAATGCAGAAGCGACTGAAGACGATGGATCATGTGAATATGCAATAGTACAAGGATGTACAGATTCTGATGCTTGTAACTACGACGAAGCTGCTGAAGATGATAACGGTTCATGTGAATATGCTGTAGAATTTTATGATTGTAATGGGGATTGTTTAGAAGATGAAGATGCTGATGGAGTTTGTGATTGGTTTGAAATAGCGGGTTGTACAGACATTTCGGCTTCAAACTATAATTCAGATGCTACCGATGATGACAACTCTTGTGTTTACGATTCGGATTGCGGCTGTACAGATTCAAATTATATAGAATACTACACACAAGGTTTTATTGCTGATTGTGATAACGGATCATGTGAAGTATTGACCGAATCTTATGGCATTACCCCAGAGCATTTTAATAATCCGTTGAATACCTCAGTTAATATGACACTGGGATTTGAATTGGGCAATATGTATGTTTTGGAAGGAGCACAAATTGCTGCATTCTCAGATTTAGATGGTGATGGGCTAATTTCTTCAGACATAAATGTGAATGGTTATGGAGACATTTATTACGAATGTATTGGGATTGTTTCTTTTGAAAACGAGTTCTTTGCCATGCCATTGTGGGGAGATGACCCTCTTTCCGATGAAGTAGATGGTGCGCCCCTAGGTTCACAGGATATTATTTTTGCGATTTTAACTTCAGAAGGTGAAGTAATTGCCTTTAATCCTGAACCTGAGTTTTATGGTTTTGAAGCCAATGGTTTGGTTGTATTCGATAACTTAAACCTGGATGTTACTGTTTATGGTTGTATGAATCCTGCCTACTGTAATTACAATGAGTACGCTGAGGAGGATGACGGTTCTTGTGAAGGCTTATTTGGTTGTACCGAAGAGTTCTACATGGAATATGATGCTAATGCATCATGTCAATTAGATGAAGCATGTTTGGTAACCTGGCAGAGTGCTTTTGAAATAGTAGAGGCAGATCTAAATGAGATGAATTTGTATAATACTGATTTGATGGAAGAATTAAATGCCTCCAATCAAGCCAATAGTGAATTAAGTTCCGATTTAGAAGCGCAAATGAGTATCTCTGCTTCATTATTAGAAGAGTTAAATATTGCGAGTGAAACAATCGTTGAATATGAGGATCAGGTACAAAGTTTGTTAAATATGATTTCTTCTTTGAATGATGATTTAGCCTATGCCAACATGAGTATTTCTGATTTAGAATCTCAAATTGATGAACTAACGATTCAAAACTCCAGTTTGAATAATCAAAATAATGAATTGATTGCGGATAACAATCAACTAGCGAATGCACTTTCTGAGGCGAATGCACTTATTTCTAGTTTAGAATCTCAGGTTGATGAACTTCAAGCTTATATAGATATGGCTGATTCTGTTATTGATGAACAAGCAAATTCTATTTTAGTTCAGCTTTCAAATATCTCAGATCTTGAATCACAAGTGAGTCTGGCAAATGCATCAATCCTTGGATTGGAAGGTCAGGTACTTGAATTAACCTCAGACAACTCTGATTTGGAAGCACAATTGGTTTCTAGTAACGATATGAATACTTCATTAACAATACAGGTAGAAGAGTTGATTCTGGAAAATGAAAATATGACTTCAGCTAATGATTCCTTATCAAGTCCAATTTATATTGACCTAATCCCAGGTTGGAATATAATTGGTTTTACGGTTAAGAATTCTCAGGATGCTGTTGCAAGTTTTGATGAGATTGTAGAAATATTATCTGTAGTTAAAAATAATGCGGGTGAGGTTTATTGGCCTGAGTTTGGGTACAATGGAATTGGAGATCTGATTCCAGGACAAGGGTATCAAATCCGTGTGGATGAAGCTTATAATGACTTTATCTTCCAAGATTTAGATGGCCTTAGAATAGAAATTCAACCTACTATACCACAATGGGCTATTGATATGGAAATGAGTATACATCCTAATGATATTAGAACTCTGGTTAGAGTTGTAAATTCTTTAGGTCAAGAGGTAAATCCAGAAAGTGAATTTGAAGGTACACTTCTTTATTACTTGTATAATGATGGCTCAGTTGAGAAGCAATTGAATTAAAATCAAAATATAATTTAAAAAATGCCAAGATGTTTCTTGGCATTTTTTATTCTTCAAAGAAACTATTGTGTGTAAATTCCTCGTCTGTTAGACCCCTTAAGAAGTTGATGAGATCCATTTTTTCAATTTCAGAAATAGTAAAACCTGTAATCAGATCACTCTGGTTAAAGTGTGTTTTACCTCCACTAGCGTAATGGTCAATCACATCAGATAGCGTTTCCATAGAACCATTGTGCATATACGGAGCTGTTAGTTCTATATTTCGAAGTGTAGGGACTTTAAACTTTCCTATATCTTCCTGTAAATGAGTTAGTCTATAGCGTCCTGAATCTTCATAGTTTTCATACAAACCATTATTTTCTATACCTTGATTGGTGAATAGAAAAGTTCCATGACAAGAGGTACAGTTTAAAGAATTGCTAAAGAATAACTCTTTTCCACGCTGCTGTGACTCGCTAAGTAGGTTTTTGTCATATTGAGAATTCCCACTTATCATGGTTCTTTCAAATGTTGCAATTGCTCTAGTAATAACAAAAGCATCTGGCTCTCTATTGTATGCTTCTCTACTGAGTTTAACATACATTGAATCATTCTTCATTCTTTCCGCTGCAGAAATGATGTTGAAAGCCATTTCATTATGATCGTGAATAGGAGCTAAAACTTGCATTTCTAAAGTAAGAACACCACCTTCTCTAAGGAACAAGTCGTAATAAGCAACATTAGCTAGACTCATAGAATTTCTTAGACCTAATCGATTTTCAACCCCTGGACTTACCTCTAAATTATCTGCAAAAGCAAATTCTTGTTTATGACATGATGCACAGGAAATAGTACTATCCAGAGAAAGTATTGGGTCAAAAAATAATCGCTTACCTAAGTCTAATGTAGCCCAGTTGAGAGGGTTGTCTTCAGGTATGATTGGGTAAGGGAATCCTTCAGGAATTTCAAGTTTATAGCTAGGGGGTACTATAGGTTTATCTCTATCGCACGAAAGGATAAGGAATAGGATTAGTATATAAGGTGTGTATCTCATTTAGATAAACTGAACTCAACTATTCTTTCAATAGCTTTAAATACTCTGTTGTTCCCAAGTTATTAATTGAAACAATGTACATCCCTTTTGTAAGCTGTGATGTCTCAATTTGATGCAGTCCTGGGCTTAATTCATAAACTTCAATTAGAGCACCTAAGGTGTTGTATAGGTGGATGCTAGAGTTTAGTTGTAGCTCTAGATTTAATATGTCTATAAATGGGTTTGGGTAGATAGTACCTAAAGTGTTTACTTCTTCGATGCTTAAATTTTCGGTAACAGAGAACACGTTATTATCAACTATATTATCGATTAAAGATTGATTCTGTGGATAAGATCCATGAAATACTCCTGCATTAGAAGTGTTGATGTTTTCAAACATCTTATCATAATTTACATCTAAGTGAAAAGTGATAGATGTTTCAGTTTCAACACTCGCATCAGAAATACTCAATGAAGTGTAGTAAGCATCATCAACAGCGTGGTATTGGATAACGGCCTCCAGAATGCCGTCTTGATCTTTGTCCAGCATAGCTTCAATTGCAACAAATCGGTATCCTGCAGCCCATCCCCAGTGCATGCTAGGAACTTGTGGTGCTAAAGGATGATTTGAGAGTAATAAAGTAGGGTCGTTATGATTCAATTCTGATTCTACGCCTATATGAAACAAGAGTGTATTTATATTTGATGTTGTATGATGTCCTATAGAATATTCATTTTGTTCAGGGTTAACTAATAAGTAAGTATCCTCTAGATCAACTGATTGATCTGTCGAGCTAATTAAGCTATTTAAATGTAGGTAAAATTCTATACGACTAAATTCAATAGAAATATTTTCATCCACTTCATAAGTAGAGTTAAGAGTAAAAGGAGCGCCGTTGTAGAGGTGATTCATCTTAATAATAACTTCTTTAGTCTGTGCGAACATACTAGTTGATAATGTGAGCGCAAATAGAAAGGTGAAGAACTTGTTCATTTGTTTATGTTTTTACACTTCAAAATTAACCAAAAAATATGCCTTAACGACTAATACTTATTAGCTTTTGATTTTTAACAAACCAAATAAGGCAAAAACTACTTACAATTGCAATTAAAACTCCCATTACAATAAAAGCACTACTAAGACCTTGTTTATCTGCAATCCAACCTATAAAGGGAGCAATAATGGCAAAGCTAATGCGAATAATAAAACTTCGAACGCTCATCACAGTAGCCCTCACATTTGAATCGGTATGTTGATTGATATAGTTGCGAAGTAGGGGCGTGGCGTAACCACGATTAGCATAAAAAACAAAAAGAATGACTAGGCCTACATAGCTCATATTCTGCGCTAGCAATAAGTAACCGAGTACACTTAATAGTCCAACAATAAATAAGCTATTTAGATCGGTGAATTTCTTTTCTATTTTATGAGCTAAAAAGGAAAACACTCCTACAATAACATTGAGTAAAGCCCAAAGCATTCCGTAGTGCTTCATATTTATCCCAATATCCTTTAGGAATGGCTGTGCTAGCCAAGCCATCATTAAGGTACCCACTCCAATAAAGGAGGAGTATATAATATGAGTTCTTAAAACTTTAGACTCTACTAAAGAAAAACGTACCACTCCAATTATAGATTTCCAGGAACTTTTAATTCTGTCTTTATGCATTTTAGGTTCTACCAACGAAATGGCAAATGGAATTGCAATTAGGGCTACCAATACCTGAGCATAAGCTGGATGCCTAAATGAGATAGCCGCTAAGAAACCACCTAGTATACCGGCTCCAGCCTCTGAAAAGTTTCCAATTGAAATACTCCGACCTTCATATTTTAAAAAGCGATCTTCTGCCTTTGCTTCAAGTAGGCTATCGTACATCAAAGCAGTATCTGCACCAGAAATAAAACTATTTCCGAGTCCTAAGAATATTTCAGCCAATAAAAACCACCAAAAGTTATAAGAGATAGAAAAAATACTAAAGCCAATAAATGCAAGAATACAACCCAGAATTAAAGTCTTTCGTCTCCCGAGAACATCTGCTGCATAACCCGAAGGGATTTCCATTAAGCCTACCGACAAGGAGTAGCAAGCTTGTAATATCATTATCTCTTGTAGGCTCAATCCATTGTCTTGAAAGAACAAAACGATGATGGGCATAATAATCATAAACCATAGCGCTCCTTTAATTACAAAGAGCTTCCATATGTTTGGGTGGGGCAGTTTAATCATTTACGAGGATGGTGTTGTATAATTTCTTGACGTATAAAGTCCTTGTCAAGATGCATATAGATTTCTGTTGTGGTAATACTTTCGTGACCCAACATAGTTTGAATAGCTCTTAAATCGGCACCTCCTTGTAATAAGTGCGTAGCAAAAGAATGTCGAAAGGTATGAGGACTGACCGACTTTTTTATTCCAGCTTGTTCAGCTTGTTTTTTCACAATGGTAAAAATCATCATTCTCGTCAATTGCTTTCCTCGGTTATTTAAGAATACGAAATCCTCGTGACCTGAAGCAATGGTTTGATGCGATCGAACTAAGCGAATATAATTTTTAAGGTATATAATGAGTGTCTTATTCAAAGGTACCAATCGCTCTTTATTTCCTTTCCCAATAACAATTAAAAAACCTTCGTCTAAAAAGAGTTTAGAGCATTGTAAGTTGATGAGCTCAGAAACTCTTAAACCACAGGAATACAAGGTTTCTAGTAATGTTCGGTTACGCTCGCCGTGTGTGTTAGATAAATCTACCGACTTGATGATCTTATCAACATCTTCTTTACTTAAAGTGTCGGGAAGTTTACGTTCTAATCGAGGTCTATCGATTTTATCAGTCGGATTAACCTCAATTATATTTTCGATACATAGGTAGTGAAAGAATGATTTTATTCCAGAAATGATTCTAGCTTGTGATTTACTCGAAGCTTCTTGGTCGTGTAATTCTACGATAAAATCTCGAAGTGCTTCTACAGTAACTTTAGTACAATCTTTAAGTTCTGCTTTGAGAACACAGAAAGAAGAAAGCTTTGTTACATCGCGTAAATATGCCTCAACGGTATTATCCGATAAAGCCTTCTCAAGCACAAGGTAATTGCGGTATTCTTCTAAAGCTCTTTTCCAGTTCATTTGTTATCTTAGCCCAACAAAGCACAAATATATGAAAGTGATAATCATCAATGGTCCTAACCTAAATCTTTTAGGAAAAAGAGAACCATCTATTTATGGGAATCAATCGTTTGAAGACTATTTTAAATTGTTACATGAGGAGTTTTCTGCTATTGAAATTGACTATTATCAAAGTAATGTAGAAGGGGAGTTGATTAACAAACTCCAGGAAGTTGGCTTTTCTTACGATTCAATCTTAATTAATGCTGGTGGTTATACACATACTTCAGTTGCTATAGCAGATACTATATCTTCTATTGAAACAGCTTGTATCGAAATTCATATTTCTCAGCCCACAGCTCGAGAAGAATACAGACACAATTCATTAATTGCCGGAAAATGTAAGGCAAGTATTAGTGGTTTTGGTTTAGAGTCTTACCGATTAGCGCTTTTGTCGCTTTACAATGAATAAGTAATTGTGAACTGTGTAGTAATAGTCCAACATCAAACAACCAAAAACCACCAACCATTAATTAATATCACCAACTATTTCGCTGTCTCTCAATTCAGTATAAAACAGCTCGTAAAAAACATTGTTTTTTTTCTCTCTTGCGTTTGCAAGCCTTGAAAAATCGCCTATATTTGCACCGCTGATGTAAAGAAAGTTCTTTAGCAAAATTTGGTCTGGTAGTTCAGTTGGTTAGAATACCTGCCTGTCACGCAGGGGGTCGCGAGTTCGAGTCTCGTCCAGACCGCTTTTTTAACTTCTTTTTGATCATTAGCATATAGTACTTATTTTTTGTTGGTCTGGTAGTTCAGTTGGTTAGAATACCTGCCTGTCACGCAGGGGGTCGCGAGTTCGAGTCTCGTCCAGACCGCCAACAAACCTCGCAGTAAATCGCAAAACCCTTAAAGTCTCAGACTTTAAGGGTTTTTTTGTTTACCATCTTTAGTGAATATTCGTTTTAGGCTGGTCAACAATACCGGAATAGCCACCGTTTACCTAATCCAATAGATAAGGACAAATGTTTTCCTTAACTTGTGGCTTAATCCATGGAAATAAGTCTGTTTGCAAGCTCTATAATTGTGTTAAAATGCTACTCTGGTAGATGGAGCGCATAAGTACTATTTTCTTGGAAAACTAAACCCCAAGATGATGAAAAACCTACTTTGCTTACTAATATTTATCCCTATTGCAGGCTTAGGGCAAGAATTGTACAATATTCCAGACAACAACTTTTTAGATTATCTACAAGAAAATTATCCTGAAGTTATAGTTAATGATTCGTTAGATACTGATGCTGCAATGGAAGTGTTAAATATTTCATGTGATTCAAATAACATCAATAACCTCGATGGAATCCAATATTTTATAAACCTAACTACTCTTTCTTGTAGTAATAATCAACTAATTACTTTACCTAATTTACCTAGTGGATTAACATCTCTAATTTGTGGTAACAATCAGTTAACTAGCCTACCTGATTTACCTGAAACGCTTAGTTCACTTATTTGTGCAAATAATCAGATAGCTAGTTTGCCAACTCTTCCAGAGGAATTATATAATTTAGTTTGCGGAAGCAATTTATTATTTAATATACCTGAATTACCTAGTAGTATTGTTAATTTGATATGCCGAAATAATCAACTAACTATTTTACCAGAATTACCTGAAGGATTACTGTACTTAATTTGTGGGAATAATCAACTAACTATCTTACCTGAATTACCTTCTACTTTGTTAGATTTAACTTGTAGAAATAATGAATTAACGAGTCTTCCAGATTTGCCTAATCAACTAACCAATTTGTTAATGGATAATAATCCGATCATTTGTGTAAATGATTATCCATCTATTTTTGAAGAACTGTTGGGAGAATTTCCAACTTGTGATGAAATTGTGGGGCTGTATGAAGTGAAATACAACACACCTCATCTAATTAAAATGATTGATGTTTTAGGTAGAGAACAAGAAAAGAAAAATAAAGGAATGCTTCTATTCTATATCTACGATAATGGAACGGTAGAGAAGAGGGTTTTTCATTAATTCCATCCGCTCCTTCTAACAACTAAAATGAAAAAACTACTCTACATACTATTATTTGTTCCTCTATTTGGGTTTGGGCAGTATACTTATGTGCCTGATAATTCTTTTGAACAAATCCTTATTAACACAGGACTAGATGATGAAATGGACGATTTTGTTTTAACAAGTAATATTGATACAGTTTCGATTTTAATTCTATGTTACTATGGAATTCAAGATATTACTGGGATTGAAGATTTTACAAATTTATCTTATCTAGATATTAGTCATAATATGATTGAAGAAGTCCACTTGTCACAAAACACACAGTTGACTGAATTGATCTGTACTAATAATAATATTACAGCATTAAATATCTCACAAAATGTTTTGTTAAACCGTTTAGTGTGTAATCAGAATGAGTTGTCAGAACTAGATGTAAGCCAAAATATCTCATTAAACCATTTAGACCTTTCAGGAAATCAATTATCAGACATAAGTATAAATCAAAATACAGCATTAACTTATTTGGAATTGGGAGGAAATACAATTTCTAATATAGATGTTAGTGCAAATATCGCCTTAACATTTCTCCATTGTGAATATAATCAACTAAATTCATTAGAGCTGATCAATAATATTTATCTTAATATATTACATTGTGGGGGAAATCAATTATTAGAATTGAATTTATCATATAACACTCAATTGTCTGAAGTAAATTGTTCGTATAATACTCAATTAAATTGTATTGAAGTGTGGGATGTTGAATACGCAGAAACAAATCAAAACTTTATAAAAGATAATAACGCAATATGGTCATTAAATTGTGATGCTGAATTTTCAATACAAGAAATTACGAAACATAACTTTGTTATAAAAACAATAGATATATTAGGTAGAGAAGTTTTTAAAGAACTATTTACTCCTCTTATAGAGCTATATGATGACGGAAGTTTTCAGAAGCGTATCATTGTTGAATAAATCAGTTCCTTCTATTTGTTTTCAACAACTATAATCCAAAAATAGTTATATATCTTTACATAACATCAACAAAGCGCCTTTACGGCTTGATCATTTGATATTCGCACCTTAATCTGTGAGTAACTCCCCCTGTAAGCCTTGATATATAAAGGCAATTAGAATTGTTTTCTAGTTTCGTCTAGACCTTATTTTTTTATTATATTAGTGCATTAAAGGAAAAACAAGATGAAAAAAACTCTACTTATTATTTTAATGGGATGTACTCCCTTATTATTTGGCCAAAATTTATCAGATTCTTTTGACACTTATACAAGTGGCAATATGCTCGCTAGCCAATCAGCTGGTCTATGGACTACATGGTCAAATACACCTGGATCGGCAGAAGATGCTGAAATAAGCATGGACTATGCTTATTCAGAACCAAATTCTGTAAAGTTAGAAACTGGCGGTAGTACTGATGTAATATTACCTCTAGGAAATCAAACTAGTGGAAAATGGAATATGTCTTTTATGATGTTGATTCCTTCTGATAATGGCGCATATTTTAATATGCTTCATGATTTCAATGGAAATAATAGTAATTGGGCATTTGATGTTTTCTTTTCTGAAACTGGAGATGGGACTGTAAACATTGGTGGAGCTACATCAACAAATACACTATCATTTACTTTTGATCATGACAAATGGTTTCTTGTTTCTCTTGATATAAATGTTTTTGATGGAACTATTGATGGAACTATTGATGGAACAAATCTATCATGGGATTGGACTATTGGGTCACAATCAGTGTCTTCGACTATTGGAGCTTTAAATCTTTATGCATATGCTCCCAACGATGAAACGGGACTTTATTATATTGATGATGTAAGTTTTACGCAGACAGATTTGGCAATTGAAGAGTTAGATGTTACAGTAAAGGTATATCCAAATCCGGTGTCTCATCAGTTAATTATTGATGCTGAAAATATAGAAGGTGCAAGCTGTGAAATTCATTCTATTTTGGGTTCTCAGATCTACACTAAAACTCTTATTTCAAACAGAGAGTTTATAGATTGTTCAAATTGGAGCCCTGGTATATATTTCATTCAAATTACTAGCCAATTTGGCACTGTAAAACGCATGAAGTTTATAGTGGAGTAAATTTTAGTATTTAACAAAAGCTTATCTTTTGTACGATTGGCCTATTCTTATTGTGTGAATATTTAATCATATTAAATAAACACGAATACATTTTATCTATGTTTAAGTTAAATGTATTCGTGTTTATTTTTTTAGTCTTAAAGGTAATTGGTTGCTATTAGCTAATGTCTATATTTCAATTTTTTATATATTGAACAGATGACAGAAAAACAACGCGATGAGGTTAAACAATCTATTGAAAATTCTATTCTAACGACAAAGGATACTATTGCTAGCCTGAAAGAATTGACAAAACCAATTTCTCCTGAAAATGCAATCGGTAGAGTAAGTAGAATGGATGCCATTAATAATAAAAGTGTAAATGAGGCTGCGTTAAGGAACCTTACAAATAAACTTGCTTTATTAGAGGCTGCTTTACAAAGAGTGAATCAGCAGAGTTTCGGACTTTGCATTATTTGTAATCACCCTATACCTATTCAACGTATATTACTAATGCCTCAAAGTAATCGTTGTGTTAATTGTGCGTCTAGATAATCTTACTCTATTTACATCTATTCCAAATGATCCCTTTTTTGAAGGATTATATTTATTGTGAAATAATACTGATATATGACTGAGTTGAAAATTTTCCCATATGAGTCTAAGTATCATGAAGATTTTGTAAATATATCCTTAGAATGGCTGATAAAATACAATCTTTATGAAGAGTCAGACATACCTATTTTAGAAAACCCAAAAGATGTCATTTTAAATAATGGAGGATACATTCTCCTTGCTGCTTATAAAAATAAGATAGTTGGTACAGTTACTTTAAAAAAAGTAGATGAAGTTACTTTTGAATTATTAAAACTTGGTGTTATCAATGCATATCAAGGTAAGGGTATTGGCGCAGAACTCATGTCATACAGTATACAATTATCTAAAAATATAGGTGCTGAAAAGATTATTCTTGAAACAAATACTAAACTAGAAACCGCAATAGCCTTATATAAAAAGTTTAATTTTAAAGAAATTCCTTTAGCTGACATGACTTATGAGATGGCTAATTTTAAAATGGAACTAAGCTTAAATATATAGTTTATTAGATCCCTATATGTATGCCTCTAGTGCTGTCATATAATCCAATATCTTGGTTATATTCTCATCTTTTAAGGCTCTTCTTAAAAAAGACTTCTCCTGAATTATTTATGTTATACCTAAAGATGTTAATAGGTAAATAAGCCCTAATAGACTTTATTTTAACCTACTAATACATTTTTAATACTCAAGACTATTAGATAAATAATTTAGGGTTTGAATTTCAGTCATTTTCACCACATATCCTTTTCCTGCCTCTAAATCTCCAATTCCATTAAAATCCCATTCAGGCAAATAAGCTTCACCAAGGTTGTTCTTCACAAGTATCACATAGTCTTGGATATCGAAAAATACGGCTTCAGTATCTGCAGGAACTGTTCTTAGGTAAGAAAACATGTTCCATCCTTGGTTAAGAACGATAGGATTTAGCTCAGGAAGCATTTGCAATCCGCAAAACTCAAGGGATTGGCTATTATTTACCTTAACTAAATATCCTTGTTTAAAATCAATATCTCCTATACCATTGAAATCCCAACTTGGTAAATACGAATTTCCTTCAATATCTTTCACAATAATTAAGTTGTTGAAATTGTTTAAGGGAGCAAGTAATTCTGCCATCATCATATTTTCAGAAAGTATATAGGTAGAAAATATAGACCATCCTTCATTGAAATTAATGGTCTGACAAGAAGATTGTTCAGGTTCACAATATTCGCCTGTAAATGGAGCTCCACCAGTCAATAATTCTTCTCCATTTTCATCAGATATTATCCACGAAACTTCACTTTGCCAGCTACCTCCATCACAAATCACGTCAAAACACCCTATAGATGGGTCGTAACAGAAAGTTTCACTAGCATTATACCCTGTGCTAAAACCAAAGGTCATTTCATTTAGAGTAATGGTATTTCCGTTCCAACCATCACCATAAGTATCTAGCATATCGATGGTCAATGTTTCTCCAGAAACACAATTTCCATCACAGTCATAACCAGGAATAGGTCCATCACCACCACATTCACCACATTCATCAAATTCAGCACAAGAGCCATCATCAGTAAGGGCAAAAGGATTATAATTACACGCAGCCGAATCCATACATCCCGTTGG
>Ga0206681_10000197_pt1 | contig 36831 bp, 25 predicted proteins | sample M150012015metaG_FD_161048 | JGI IMG/M metagenome (GOLD analysis project Ga0206681, IMG submission 161048) | Ammonia-oxidizing marine archaeal communities from Monterey Bay, California, United States - M1 500m 12015 | ecosystem: Environmental > Aquatic > Marine > Intertidal zone | place: USA... | reverse complement strand
CCCCGCCACAGAAATACTTAAAGACGGGCCGCAAGGCCCAGTTGATGGGCAGATGAAAGAACAATGCAAAATTGACCAAATAAGAGCCCAGCGTCACCATCCATGGCCTGGCAATCAAGCCGAACATCCAGCGGGCCCGTTTCAATTCGCGCGTGCTGCGATATGCAAAAGCAACTTTAGTATTGTCAAAAGCAAATTTCACTGCTCACATATTTTTCCGGCGCCAAGATAGTTTGCGACATTGCACTCCATGACAACTGAACATTATTTGAGTGACCATAAGGATCGATTCCTTGAGGAGCTCCTCGAAATCCTTCGTATTCCAAGTATAAGCGCTGACCCGGCATACAAAAGTGATGTGCTGCGCTGTGCTGATGCAGTGGCCGATTCCTTGAGAAAGGCGGGTGCACAAAAAGTTCAGGTGATCTCCACGCCGGGCTATCCCGTTGTGTACGGAGAGCGCATCGTGGATCCGTCCCTCCCCACGGTTCTGGTGTATGGACATTACGATGTCCAGCCGCCCGACCCTATTGACTTGTGGACCTCGCCACCATTCGACCCGGTCATTCGTAAAACAGATATTCACCCCGAGGGGGCAATTTTTGCCCGCGGCGCATGCGACGACAAGGGCCAAATGTTCATGCACGTTAAAGCGCTGGAGATGATGGTTGAAACCGGCGAGCAGCCACTCAATCTTAAGTTCATCGTCGAGGGCGAGGAAGAAGTCGGGTCGGACCATCTCGATGATTTCCTGTCCGATCATAGGGAGCTGCTAACAGCCGATTTGGTGTTGGTCTCCGACACGGGGATTATTGCCAATGACACGCCCAGCATTACCACGGGCTTGCGCGGATTGAGTTACGTCGAAGTGAAAGTAACCGGTCCCAACCGCGATTTGCACAGCGGCCTGTACGGCGGTGCGGCGCCCAACCCGATTAATGTTTTGTGCGAAATGATTGCCTCGATGAAGGATGACCAACAACGCATCACCATTCCGGGATTCTACGACAAGGTGGTCGAGCTCAGTGTCGAAGAGCGCGCTGCAATGGCTGAAGCCCCCTTCTCAGAGGAGGAGTATAAGGCCAGCATTGGCATCGGCGGATGTGAAGGTGAGCCAGATTACACGCCCCCTGAGCGGATGAGCATTCGCCCGACTTTGGACGTAAACGGTGTGTGGGGAGGCTACATGGGCGAGGGCGCAAAAACGGTGATCGCCTCGGAAGCCTATGCCAAGATTTCTATGCGTTTGGTGCCCGATCAAGATCCCGATGAGATTACGGCGCTCTTCAAATCACATTTCGAGTCGATCGCTCCAGAGAGCTGCAAGGTCGAGGTCACTATTATGCACGGGGCGCATCCAGCTGTCACGCCCGTTGACCACCCCGGCTACCGCGCAGCTGCAGCTGCAATGGAGCAGACCTTCGGTCGCGTGCCCGTGCCGTTTCGCGGCGGGGGCTCCATTCCGATTGTCACCAGTTTCGAACGCATCCTCGGCCTGAAAACAGTCTTGATGGGCTTCGGCCTTGACTCCGACGCGATCCACTCGCCCGATGAGCATTACGGCCTGTTCAACTACTTCAAGGGCATCGAGACCATCCCGTTGTTCCACGAACATTTCGCTCGCCTGCACGGTGCGTAACGCCCCTTTGAAACTCCATAAAAACTCCATCTCTGCGGTCTTATTTAGGACGCGGATGCTGGGTGTGGGGGTGCTGCTGCTCGGCACGGTTTCGCTTTTTTTAAGCGGCTGTTCCCCGATGGAAGATCTTGAAATTCGTGCTATCCGTGGATTGACCTTGGATGATGCCAATGCAGGGCAAGGTGAAATTCAGGTCGCCTTGTACAATCCGAACCCGTACGACATCAAGGTCAACGCCGTCGATTTACGCGTCGACCTCGAAGGGCAACCCGTGGGCCGTGTCGAACTCTCTGCCCCAGCAAAACTGCCCTCGGGCGAAACGACTTATGTGGGCTTCGCCGTCGTGTGGGATGGCCCTGCGTTCACCCGGGTCAGCACGAAGCACGCGCTGATCTGGTTGGTCGCCGGGGCTCAAGTCAGTGTTAGCGGCACGGTTCACGGCCGCGCCTACCTCATCAGTAGAACGGTCCAGGTCCACCATCAGCAGCTCGTGCGCTTGAGCGACCTTCGTGGCCGTTGACCCCCGATCCATCACCATCATCACATGACCATGTATTCTTCCAACCGCCCCTTTCTTGCCATACTGGCTTTGGTGACTTTCAGCTTTGCGGCCGGTGCTCAAGACGATGCGCCTGTCGACCTTTTTGAGGACCACACCGTCCGTCACATCGGGCCGGGCACCATGAGCGGTCGTGTGACGTCGATTGATGTGTCGCCCACTGACGGCACGATATACGCGGGCACGGCCAGTGGCGGATTGTGGCAGTCCAAAAGCGCGGGCACCACGTGGGAGCCGTTGTTTGATGATCAAGACATTTTGAGCATCGGCGCCGTCGCTGTTGCCCCTTCGAACCCCGATGTGCTGTGGGCCGGCACAGGCGAGGGCAATCCGCGCAACTCGCACACCTCGGGAACTGGGATTTTCCGAAGTCTTGACGCGGGCCTTACGTGGAAACACATGGGATTAGAAAACACGCGCGCGATTCATCGCATCCGCATCCATCCAATGGACTCAAAAACGGTGTTTGTCGCCGCCATGGGTTCGGCTTGGGGACCGAACGCTGAGCGCGGTGTGTACCGCACGCGTAACGGAGGCGCATCCTGGGATTTGGTTCTCTCAGCAAATGACACCACCGGTTGTGCTGAGCTTATTATGGACCCGTCCAATCCCGATAAGCTCTTTGCGGCCATGTGGCAATTTGCACGCGAGCCCTGGTTCTTTACTTCGGGCGGCGAGGGTTCCGGCCTGCACGTTACGCACGATGGAGGCGACTCATGGACACAGCTCGGGGAAGACCAGGGATTGCCGGGCGGGGAACTCGGGCGCATGGGATTGGCCATGAGCGCGGCCGATCCGGATATTGTGTACGCTTTGATCGAGTCGAAAAAGACGGGCTTGTATCGGAGCGAAGACGGGGGGGCGAATTGGGATTTGGTGACGAAGAAGAACATCGGAAACCGCCCCTTTTACTACGCTGAGATTCACGCTGATCCGTCGGATCCCGACCGTCTGTACAACCTGTATTCACTGGTGAGTCGGAGTGATGACGGGGGCAAGACTTTCGAGGTCATCCTGCCGTACAGAGGCGCTCACCCGGACCACCATGCCTTTTGGATTGACCCGGAAGATCCCGATCACCTGATTGATGGCAACGACGGGGGCATCAACATCAGCCGCGACGGGGGGCAAACTTGGACCTTCGTTCGCAATTTGCCCGTGGGCCAATTCTACCATGTCAATGTTGACGACCAAACGCCTTACAACATCTACGGTGGCATGCAGGACAACGGTTCTTGGGTGGCGCCGGCGTATGTCTGGCACAGTGACGGAATCCGCAGTGAGGATTGGCAGGAAGTTGCTTTTGGTGACGGCTTCGATGTGGTGCCCGTCCCCGGTGACCCCTCCACGTGTTACGCGATGTCGCAAGGGGGCCATCTCTACCGCATCCATATTCCCACCGGCGATATGGTATTCATTCAGCCAAACCACCCGGATACCGTGGACTTGCGCTTCCATTGGAATGCTGCAATTGCTGCAGACCCTAACGCTGCAGACGGTTTGTATTTCGGGTCCCAATTCGTTCATCACAGCGCAGACCGAGGCCAATCTTGGGCCATTCTCTCGCCCGATTTGACGACCAATGACCCGGAAAAGCAGCGCCAAGCGGAGAGCGGCGGGCTGACCATCGACGCCACCAAGGCCGAAAATCACACCACCATTCTTTGCATTGCACCCCACCCGAATCGATCCTCTGAAATATGGGCGTCCACCGATGACGGGCGTCTGCACCGCACGGTCGACGGCGGCGTCTCGTGGACCGATTTGAGCGACCGCCTCAAGGGCCTGCCTTCTGGCAGTTGGCTGCCCCAAATTCAGATTTCGAAGCTGAACCCTGATGAAATTTATGTGGTGGCCAACGACTACCGTCGCAACAATTGGGCGCCCTACTTGTATCGCTCACGCGACGGCGGGAAAAAATGGGAGCGCCTTGCTCAGGATGTTTTGGGTCACTTGCACTGCGTGATGCCCGACACAGAAGTGAACGATTTATTGTGGTGCGGATCTGAGCAAGGCTTGTGGTGGAGTGTGGATGCGGGCTCTTCTTGGAAACGTTGGGAGGCCGGGGTGCCAGCCGTTCCCGTGCGTGATATCGCCCTTCAAGAGAGCCAGGCCGATTTGGTGTTGGGCACATTCGGTCGTGGCATTTACATCATTGACAACCTCGCAGCTATCCGCACCTACGCACGTTCTGGAGCGGATGAAAATTTCGGCGCTGCTGCATTGACGGCCTTCGCTGCCGACGCCGGCGTCCAGGCGGCCTGGGCCCGTCCTGCAGGCGAACGCTTTCGAGCGGACCACTTTTGGTCGGCAGAAAACAAGAGCGGCGGCTTGGTGCTCAATTATTACGTTCACCCCGATTCGCTTTCGGCTCTTGAAGAACTCACCGAAGCATCGGAATTTAAGATCGCCATTGTGAACGCGTCATTGGACACCGTCCGGACGCTCCACCCGGATCTCGAGGCGGGACACTGCTCCACGCATTGGGGGATGGATGTTTCCGGCGTGCTCTGGCCCACGCGCCGAAAGCGCGATGACGACGCCCGCCCCCGTGGCGGCCACTCGGTTCAACCCGGTTCATACGTGGCCCACTTCATCGCCGGCTCGCGCACCTTGGCCGCACGGCCCATCGAAGTGCTTGCCGACCCACGTCGCGCACCCTTACCGGCCGTTTTCACAGCTCAAGTCGACTTCACCCACTCGGTTGAGCGTATAATCTCCCGTGCCGATACCGTTATGGAGCGCCTGAAGTCGCTTCGTCGCGCCGTTAAAATCTCGCGCGAGCTCACCGACTACCAGGCGCATTTCACCCAAGATTCGTCGGCCACCGCTCTGCTCGATGACATCAACACCCTCACGGACTCCATCGCCGCTGCGCTCGATGACCTCGAGGCCCAGTTCATGACACCATCCAGTTTCGAGGGCTATGATCACGTCACGCCGCGACTCCAAGGCCTGCTCTGGCATGCCTTGTCGTATGCGGACTCTGGGACGCGTCCCCCCGGGACCAATGCGCATGCCGCGCGGGCCACGGCTGAACGAGCCACCGCCATAGCTGAGGCGACGTTGCACCAAGTGGAAGAGGAAATCCTTGCCCCTTGGCGAGCGGCGTTGGAAGCGCTGGAGTTCGAACCGTTCGGGGAATTGGACCGCGACTGAGTCAGAGCGAAAAGGCCGCTCCGCCGCCCCCACGGCTCCCATCGGACCCCCCGAAATCCCAACCCAAGCCTAGCTGGGCCACAATATTGCGCATGCGTTGGCGGAATAGGCCACCCACGATGCCGTCGGTGTCTCGAATACTCAAGATGCTGCCTGACATGCGCATCTGAACAAACGCGTGATCTGAAATGTGCGTGCGGCCGTACCACAGCCCGCCGATGTCCCAACTTCGGAACTCGTCGCGCACGTCAAAGGCCACGCCGCTGTCAATTTTTTCAGCACGCAAGAGCCACCCACCGTATAGGCCCGCGCCCACTTGATAGCGCCCCAGATTCACGTCGATCATCACGGGCAGTTCCACATAATCGAGCTTTCGCGTCCACGTTGTGTAGTCCCCCGCATCGGGGTTGTGTGGCTTGCGACTGCCTTTTTGGATGTAGCGCATCTCAATCCGTACACCCCAGTACTCCCCCGGGTCACGAACATCTAAAAACACGCCGGCATCCAAGCCGAGTTTATTGAATCCGGCCGTCGCATCCCCGTGCACTTGCGTGGCTGAAAATCCGCCCAAAACGCCGCCAGAAAAAGACAGGGGCGTCGCTTCTTGCGCTGAAATTGACCCGCAATACAATGCAGCGACAAGCCCCAAACGCACAATTGAAACTCCGCTGTGCATCACTCGGCCCAGGGCAGCTCCAAGACTGCGAGAACCTCCCCATCAGAGGCGGTAGCAATCGCCAAAAGATGGCAGTTTTCAATCGACCAATCTGGATTCCACACCATGGAGTAGTCCGACTGGAGTAGATCACCAGCCGAAGCATCTGCGATCCACGGTAAGCCATCCCCGCCCGACACCGAGCCGCGCAGCATATGGTTGAATTCGTAGTCGGTCAAGACTTCGGGATCGGACGCGTAGTTGAGTTGGGCGCCTACCAACCCGCTTTCCAGCACCACCACCGCCAGCCGCACTTCACCCTCCACTGCTGCAGAAAAACTACCGTGCACGTGGACGTGTACATCGTCACCATCCTCCACGGCCAGCCCTTGCAGATGCAAGCGGGCCGGCTCAATCAAAGCAGCCTCCATTTCGGCCTCCCACACGGTGGGCAGTAAAACTGCTCCCGAACCGCCCCGGCGGTTGACCCGACCGATGGGGTTGATCTGAAAGTCGAGTTGCGACCACCAAAGCTCAGCTTCCTCACACGTCCAGTCCGTATCAAAGGGCGCATCCTGCACGGCGGCTAAAGGACCGGCATGCACCGCGATGGCATGCACCAAACCTTCGCCGCCCTCGGCCAGCGCTTCGGCCAAGACCGCAGCAGGAGGGCAGTTGCCGCACTCGTGTGCCGTAAAGTCTTCGATTAACACGTGCCGAGGCCCGCCGGTCAAAGGAGAAAATTCTGGCACGATTGCCTCGCCGCGGTAGCCAATTCCCAAGTCAATCACCGGGTTGTCAATCACGTCACACCCTGAAAAACAGACCGTCGCAGCGAGTGATATTGTAGTCAATAAGCGCATCAGAAACTGCTTGTAAAGGTGAGTTCAAAACCGTTGGAGGCCGGCACTGCTCGGCAGACCCCGCCGATGCAAAAGATCCCTTCGCGCCGCTTGCCGTATCCCACAGCGATGCGATTCGATCCTTCGATGTGTCCTATGGAGCTGTACATGTAGTGCAGTCCGGATTCGCCTTCTGCCGTGTTGTAATTGTATTGGTCTTGAAAGCTGAAAAACCAATGTGGACTGATGGTGTATTCTGCCAAAACGGTTGCCCAATCTCCGCGGTCTTGTTTGCCGCCGGTCACCTCGTCTATGCCCGTAGTCAACACCTGGAATTCAGTTCTCAAGCTGTGTTTGGGTTTGATCCTCCAGGCGACCTCTGCAACGTGCACGTTGGCCTTGACAATCCCCTTGTACGCCGTGGTTACCGGGGTGGCCAAGGTGTTGAAATCGAAGTGGAAATAGGTGTATTTCACCTTCCATTTTTTCGAAATTTTGCGAGATATCTCAATATTGACGTCCCGGATATACAGCTCGGACCCCGGTTTCCAGGAGTTGCGCTCATAGCCGTACACCGCACCTTCCACGCCGGTCAAGTTGGTTGTGTCCAGTGAAAAGGAGGTCGCCCACTGCGCTGCAATCTTGGTCCCGTACTTGCCGCCGAGTTTCGATCCGCGTTCCAGGGTGTAGAACACTTCGGCGCTACCGCCAACCTCGCCTTGGGTGACTGTGGCGTAGGGGTAGAGGGTGGCCGCAAGGTTGTAGGAGTGCAGCTTGGTGATGGCCGGAATGTAATTGATCGGCAAATCAAATAGCAGCAGGTTGCGGTCCGAGCGGAAACTCATGTTGTCAACCGCCTTTCCGCTGAAGGTGACGCCGAAGCCCTTGGTGGACCAGCCGGCCCCAATCAAGACGCCTTCGCCGCGCCGGTAGGTGTACGTGTTGTCAGCATTCGGGTCGTTGATCTTGGTGACGTATTCCAAACTCGCTTGGAAGCCCTTGTGCTGCACGTTCGCACGATAGCCCCAAGCGCCCACGTTTTGGGGCACCTCCAGGACCAACGTGTCCACTGACAAGGTGCTGCCAGCTTGGAAGCGGCTGACGAAGCTGCCGCCCAAGGTGATGCGTGTTTTAGAGTCGTGCAGCGAGGTGATCAAGGTGTTCACGTCGAGCTCAGCATCGAAGGCGCGCACAATGCCCGGCCCGTTGATCAGCCTGGAGTCGAAGTCCATGCGCTGTTTGCCGTACAACCCCTTGACGACCAGCCCGTCCACAGGCCTCCAAATCAAGCGAAAGCCATCCAGAGCATTGTCAATCCCGAGGTTGCGCTCTTCGTAGGCCCGAAGCAGCATCCCGCTGCCGAACTGTTCGTAGAAGTTGCCAATGGTCACGTCGAATTGGCCCTTTTTGTACCGTGCGAATCGGTAGCCTATGCCCGTTCCGTGAAATCGGCCGGGAAAGCCGAGCAAAGGATTAAGGTAGCTCTCATAGCGCAGGCCTGCCGAGAAGTCGCCTTTGGTGTAAATCAAGTTTCCAAAGGCGTTGAAGCCGGTTTTCCCTGGAGGCACCAGCGCCCCGATTAAGGAGTCCGCATTGTAGGACTGCATCGTAACCTGGACATTGCCTGTGATGTAGCCCTGCTCTCCGTCACCACTCGAACTCTGAGCCTTCAATGCGCCCCCACAAGAACACAGGACGGCCAGCCACAGCGCCCATCTTGAAATACAATTAGTCATGTTTCCCAGCTAAAATCTCGAGCTGTTCGTAGACTTCATCTTCATCCCCATCTGTGTAGCTGTTGTGCTGCCAGATGACCTCGTTTGTTGCGGGGTCGACTAAAAAGGTATGCGGCGCGTTTATCACTTGCATAGCGCGTTTGAACTCTCCGTTGGGGTCGAGCCAAATGGAGTAATCCCAACCTGCCGCGTTCACGTATGGTTTTACGCGCGAAACGCTCCGCGGGTCGTCAATTGACACGGCGATAAGCTCTAAGCCGAATAGATCCTGCCATTCCCTATAGTAATCGGCGTATGCATTCAGCTCTCGCTTGCACGGGCTGCACCAGGTAGCCCAGAAGCAAATCAAGACAGGGCCTTGGGCCTCAGTGATGTACTGGGCTGTTGAAACGGCACGGCTTTCCAGATCCTTGATCTGGACATCGGGGATGGCTTGGCCGTGCAAATCAGCTGAGAAAAGAGCCATTGTGCTCAGCAAGAGGCCAAGGACAAAAGGTGATGTGAGGTGTTTCATATCGTGTGGTTTCAATATCACAAAAGGAAGCTGCATTCAAAGGTCGCTCAAATTCCACTTCGAATACTGCAAAAAAAACAAAGACCGGTGGCCTGCAAGAAGCAAACCACCGGTCCTATAAAATAGTTGCGTTCAGATATTACTTGACCGTCACGCGAAGCGTTTGCGTTGAAGCACCCATGTCCAAAGACACGAGGTACACACCGCTCTGCAAGTTTGTAAAGTTGAGCTCCACGCGGCGCTGGCCAGCGGCCACATTGCCTAGGTTTTCAGTCATCACAGTCTGACCGAGCAAGTTGAGCACGGTCATGTTCACGTCGGCAGCCTGGCCCATATTGAGCTCGAGGAAAGCCACGTCAGACACAGGGTTCGGGTAGACAGCAAAGCTGGTCTCAGCTTGCAATCCCTCCACGTTCACCACGGTGTTCACGTCGGCAGCAGCATTCTCCTGTTCGAAGTTGTAGTCACCTTCGTAGACGTAGAGCCATGAAGAGTAGGTCAAGTCAGCATTCACAGAAGCCACGTTGCAGAAGCCGTCTGTTGAGCCCCACTGAGAACCCATCAATCCATCACCGTAAGAGTCACCTATTGTGAAGAAGTAGCAGCCGTTTGACGGTACAGACACGTACTCTTCGTATGCCGTCTGATTGGCGTATGTGCCCTCGTTCACAGAACCGTACACGGTGCCTCCGCCATCGGTAATCGACCAAGACGTCTCTTCACCCCAACCATCGGTCAAAATGTGGACGTAGATGAGTGAAGTTGAAGGTGTGGCCAGTTCCACAGCTGACATAACAGCATTGTTTGAAGCGTTGGCATCGCCACCGGCGACCGCACGAACTTCAAAGCTTGTTGCGCTGCTAAATTCGTGGCTTCCAACCTGTACGTCGGTCACGCCGTAGGTGTCCAAGTTTCCAGTCCAGTTGTAGCTCAACTCCGTAGCGCCGTTGTACACCAACTCAATCGTGCAAGCAGTCAAAGGCTCAGTGCCCATATTCATCAGCTCGACAGAAATGGCGGTTGGCGATCCAGCACAAGCCACTGTTTCGCCCGTGTAACTTAACACGGCCGCATCAGTAGGCTCACTTGCAGCAGCACAGCTAGCGGCGGTAGCCACCGCGATGTGACCGGCTGCATCCTGCTGTCCACTCTCAGTCAAAATGTGGTTCGGGCAGATTGTGTAGATCGTGGGGTAGTACGTGTTCTCGTACAGGTCAAAGATGTCTCCACAGTCGTCAAACATGGGGAATGGCGTGCCGGTGATCCAGTCGCCAGTTGTTGCCGATCCCGTACCCGCTAGATCCTCTGCGGTGGTGGTGTCGTCCGACTCCATAGAGAAAACGATAACCTCACCCGTTCCGTCGGGACCGAGCTGCTCCCAAACGTCGTCCAAAGCACCGGTTGCACGGTAGCTCCAGCAAGGGCCACACCAAGTGGCGTAAAAGTCGATGATTACCGTGGTGCCGGCATCAAGTAATTCATAAAGATTCCACTCCACACCGTCAATGTCTGTGGCGGTGAAGTCGGGGGCTACACTTCCGTCGGGCAATTGAGCCATGGCAGAGGTGGTGATGAAAAGTGCACAAAGCACAGTGTACAAGTGTTTCATATTGAGGTTTTTAGGTCCTTGCGGGGGTGATTTTCGCGCCCAAGATACGGCGATTCTTGGTGCTTTCGTTTATTAACCGCTCACCTATATAGGGTTGCTTGAACCTTCCGTGCTATTTTCGCGCTCATGAGTATGTGTAAGGCCCTAGGTCAACTCCTCTTCGTTTCTCTCGCATTTTTTGAGGTGAACAGCACTTTAGCGCAGAACAGCCCCACCATAATTGACGCTCCAGAACAGGTGTTTGGCGAAGCGACCGGTGAGCCGCTGGTGGCCGAGTGGAAGGTGACCAATGCCACCGATGTGTCATTGACGATTTATGTTGAGCGACATTTTGTGCAGACCGTGGAGCCCTTTAACTACCCCTATGTTGCTGGAAGTGAGGGCGCCTACGAGCGCTTTTGTTGGGGCGGTACGTGCTTTCCCTACGGTACGGATAGTTCGCCCGGTCCGCTAGCCTTGACGCTGGCCCCAGGTGATACAACGGGCTATAACGCCATCGACCAAGAGGAGTGGCTCATTGCGGATTACTACCCCAACGGTATCGCCGGACTGACGGCCATTGAATACTGCTTCATTCCTACGGGCCAAGGCATGGAAGAGTATTGCCACACGGTGTTGTACTGCGCCGATGTAGAAGACTGCGCGGTGGGCGTTGAGCAACTGAATCGCGTGGAGATTCAGCACTTCGCACCGAATCCGGTTGTGGGGCTTGCTGGCCTGGCTTACTCCACGCCACAAGGCGGAAACTTGGTCTTTATGGACTTGACGGGACGAGCGGTCAAGACAATTGTGTTGAACTGTGGGCCCGGCGTACTGTGGATCAACGGCTCTGAATTTGCACCTGGCGTGTACTTGTATGCGCTGGAAAGCGACGGCGTTTTAAGCCATGCACGGAAGCTCGTAATTGAGCGCTGAAACCTTTGACCATCTGCACGCATGAGTAGCATTCTTCGCAAAGAAGCACTCGACTATCACAGCGGTGGTCGACCGGGCAAAGTGGAGGTCACTCCCACCAAGCCTTACAGTTCGCAACGGGACTTGTCATTGGCCTATTCGCCGGGCGTGGCTGAACCTTGCAAGGAAATTGCAAAACATCCCGAAGACGTCTATCGTTACACGGCCAAGGGCAATCTGGTCGCGGTGATTACCAACGGCACTTCGGTGCTGGGATTGGGCGATATCGGCCCGGAAGCGTCCAAGCCAGTGATGGAGGGCAAGTGTGTGTTGTTCAAAGTGTTCGCTGACCTGGACTGTTTTGACATCGAGGTGGACGCCACCGACGTGGATCAATTCGTAGCCACGGTCAAGGCCATCGCCCCCACTTTCGGCGGTATCAACCTGGAGGATATCAAGGCGCCAGAGGCCTTTGAAATTGAGCGCAGACTGATTGAAGAGCTGGACATTCCGGTGATGCATGACGACCAACATGGCACGGCGATTATTTCGTCGGCGGCCTTGTTGAACGCTTTGGACGTTGCGGGCAAGAAGATTGAAGACGTGCGCGTGGTGGTGAGTGGAGCAGGCGCTTCGGCCATGGCGTGCTTAGAGTTGTACTTGCAGTTGGGTGTGAACTTGAAGCATATAGCGGTCTTTGATTCGAAGGGCCACATCAACAAGGGGCGCAAGGGGTTGGACGAAAAAAAGTCGCGCTTTGCCACGAAAAAGAAGTACGCTGATTTGGCGACTGCGATGCATGGGGCGGACGTGTTTTTAGGACTGAGTCGCGGCAATATTGTTGAGCCCGAATGGGTGGCGGCCATGGGGGACAACCCGATTGTATTCGCACTTGCAAACCCCGATCCTGAAATTGCCTACGACTTGGCTATGGACGTGCGCGAGGATCTGATAATGGCTACGGGCCGCTCGGACCACCCCAATCAGGTGAACAATGTGCTGGGCTTCCCCTTTATTTTTCGGGGAGCCATGGATGTGCGCGCCACTTCGATCAATGACGAAATGAAGATGGCCGCCGTCCGCGCCATTGCGGAACTGGCAAAAGAAAATGTGCCCGATGAGGTGAATGAGGCCTATGGCATCCGCGGGATGGCTTTCGGGCGCGAATTCATCATCCCAAAGCCAATGGATCCGCGTCTGATCTCAACAGTGGCACCGGCTGTGGCACGCGCTGCGATGGACTCGGGCGTGGCGCGTTCGCCCATACGCGACTGGGATGGCTACAAGCGTGAGCTGAATCGCCGTCTCGACATTGATTCGAGCTTGATTCGATCACTGGGCGACCGCGCGCGCAACAAGGTCAAGCGCATCGTGTTTACCGAAGCCAACCATTACAAAGTTCTGAAGGCGGCTGAAGCGGCCCGCGATCAAGGCATCGCCCGGCCCTTGTTGCTCGGCGACCGTGAGGCCATTGCGGCCTTAATTGAGGAGCACAATATCGAGCTGCCGGGCGTCGAGATTATCGATCCGCTGGAACGCTGTGAACGGGAGCGTCGCAAGGCTTTTGCTGTGGCATTGGCCGCAAAACGTGCCCGCAATGGCATGACCTTGAGTGATGCTCAGCGCCTGATGAAGCACCGCAGCTATTTCGGTGCGATGCTCGTTGACTCGGGCGATGCGGACGCGCTCATCTCGGGTCTCACCCGCAATTATCGCAAGAGTTTGATCCCCGCGTTGCAGATTATCGGCATGGCCGAGGGCGTGAAGAAAGTTGCCGGGATGTACATCTTGCAAACCAAGCGCGGTCCGATGTTCTTTGCGGATACCACGGTAAGCCGCAATCCCACGGCGCGCGAACTGGTCAACATCACCTTGTTGACGGCCCGTGCTGTGAGGGAGTTCCGCATTGTTCCGCGCATTGCCATGCTCAGCTATTCGAACTTTGGATCAGCCCTGGGCCCCGATGCAGAAAAGGTGGCTGAAGCCGTAAAAATCCTCCATGCGGAGCACCCTGATTTGATTGTTGACGGTGAGATGCAGGCGAATTTCGCCCTCAATGAAGAATTGGCAGGGGAAATCTTTCCGTTCAGTGCGCTGCGGGGAAGGCGTGTGAATACACTTATTTTCCCGAACCTTGCAGCCGGCAATATTGCCTACAAATTGATGCAAGAAATGGGAGGATTCGAAGTGCACGGGCCGGTGCTGCTCGGGATGAAGAAATCCTTCCACATTTTGCAGCTCGGTTCAAGCGTGCGGGAGATTGTCAATATGGTCCGCATCGCCGCTTTTGATGCCCAGCGCACTGCAACATGATCCATCATTTGGTCGGCAAATTCGTTGAGAAAACCCCCACCCATGTGGTGGTGGAGTGCGGCGGCGTCGGCTATATGGTGCACGTGTCGCTTACCACGTATTCGAAAATTTCGACGCTGGCCTCGGGTCGCTTGTTGATCCACCCGGTGTATCGGGAAGACGACCAATTGCTGTTCGGTTTTTACGACAAGACCGAGCGCGATTTGTTTGTGTTGCTCAACGGTGTGAGCGGGGTGGGGGCGAAAACCGCGCGGATGATTCTCAGCGGGATGGACCCCGGCGAGGTGGTGCACGTGATACAATGCGGAGACGATGCTGCGTTGAAGGCCATCAAGGGCATCGGCGCTAAAACGGCGCAGCGCATCGTCGTTGACTTGCAGGACAAATTCGGCGGCGAGGCGTGGACGGGGGAACCGGGGGGGTCAAGTTCTATAGGGGCGGAGCACAATACGGAAGCGCGTGATGCGTTGGCTGCATTGTGTTCGCTGGGATTTGATCGAAAGCGGGTCGATGCGGTATTGGGCGCAGCCATGAAGGCGGGCATCCAAGGCGTTGAGCCCTTGATAAAGGAAGCCCTGAAACGACTTTGACCGATATGCGCTTGTTTAACACCTTCTGCAAAGTTACTGCGATGCTGGCCCTGCTGATTGCTGGCCCTGCAAGCACAACGGCGTGGGCGCAAACCGAAGACGGTGCAGACGGGGGGTCCACGGCTTTTGCGGACACCATCGATTTACCTCTGCCCCACGGTGAAGACCCCTATGTGGTTGTGGAAACGCCGGGCGGCGTGAGTTTGGATTGGCCTGACGTTGTGGAATACGGCGTGGACTTTGACCCCACCACAGGCTGGTACATCATTCGACAACGCTTGGGCGATACGCTCGATTTTCGCAACCCCACGTTCTGGACGCTCGATGAATTTCTGGATTACAATATTGACCAGAACCTCAGCGAATATTGGGACGAAATTCAAGAAGAGGAGGACGAGGCAAGTCGGGCGTTTGCTCCAAAATTGACGATTGATTCTGAGATTTTTGAGACGCTCTTTGGTTCGAACGAGATTGAAATTCGTCCGCAGGGGTCGGCGCAAATCAATGTCGGAGCGCGCTATTCCAAGACGGACAATCCGCGGCTTGCTGAAAAGGACCGGGCGATCACCACCTTCGATTACGACCAGCGCATCCAGCTTTCAATTGATGGCAGCATCGGCGACAAGATTAATATTGGCACCAATTATAACACCGAGTCAACGTTTGATTTTGAGAACAAAATGAACATCGGATTCCAGGGTGAGGAAGATGATATTTTGAAAAATGTAGAGGCGGGAAATATTTCGCTTCCGTTGAGTAGTTCGTTGATTCAGGGCAGCCAGAGTCTTTTTGGGGTGAAGCTTGAGACGCAGTGGGGCAAGGTGTACAACTCCACGGTGTTTTCTCAGCAAAAGGGTGAGCGCAAGGAGATCGATGTTGAGGGCGGCGCACAGAAGCAGGAGTTTGACATCCGCGCTGACGATTATGAGGCGAATCGCCACTATTTCTTGAGCCAATATTTCCGCGACACGTACGACGCGTCGATGCAGAACTTGCCCGTGGTGAATTCGCCTGTACGGATTACCCGCATTGAAGTGTACATCGTCAACACACAGGCCAACACCCAAGACGTGCGCAACATCATCGCTTTCACCGACCTCGGCGAGCACCCCGATAACATGTCAACGGACTTGCCCATTTCCAGTTTGACCGACGACCCGGACCTTGGCGTTACAGTCTCGCGCAATCCGGACAACGCGAACAATGAAATTTTCATGGACATGACGGGCAATCCGTCCGTTATGGATTTTAGCGGAGCCAATGCGGCGATCGCCAGTTTTGTGGGCACCGACGGCCAACCCATCTACGCACCGGGCATTCATTATGAACGCGTGGGCAACGCGCGTCGTTTGATCTCAACGGAGTTCACGTACAACGACAAGTTGGGCTTCATCTCCTTGCGTCAGTCCTTGAATAATGCCGAAGTGCTCGGTGTGGCCTTTGAGTACACCCTCGGCGGTGAAACCTACCAAGTCGGCACACTATCTCAAGACGGTTACGCGGCTCCGGGGGCTCTGCTCTTGAAGATGCTCAAGAGCAGCGTGACGCGGGTTTCTTTAGAGAATGGCGATACCGCGCCGCTGTGGGACTTGATGATGAAAAATGTCTACTCCTTGGGGGCGTTTGGACTCAGCGCAGAGAATTTCCGTCTCGGCATTTGGTACAATGATCCGGCGACGGGTGTGGATTTGAATTATGTCCCGCGCGAACCGCTCGAAGGCGACTTGTTGATGCAGTTGCTCGATATGGACCGGATTGACATCAATGGCCAAGCCCAGCCTGACGGCGTGTTTGACTATATCGATAATGCAGCGACGCTCGGCGGCACGATACACAGCCAGAACGGTCGCGTATTCTTCCCGACTGTGGAGCCCTTTGGCGGTACGCTGCGCAGAAAGATTGAGGAACGCGTTGATGACCCGGCCCAGGCGCAAGCCCTAATCCAGACCATCGTCTACCAGCCCCTGTACGACAGCACGAAAACGGCGGCCCAGCAAATGCCCTCGCTCAACCGTTTCCGCATCAAGGGCGAGTACCAGAGCCAGATCAGCTCGGAAATCATGCTCAATGCGCTCAATATCCCTGAGGGCTCGGTGACTGTGACTTCGGGTGGGGTGCGCTTGATTGAGAATCGCGATTACACGGTGGACTACAACTTGGGCCGGGTGCGCATCATCAACGACGGCCTGATGGAATCGGGCCAACCCATCAAGGTGTCGCTCGAGAGCAATTCGCTGTTCAACATCCAGACCAAGACCTTGATTGGCACCCGTTTTGACTATGCACCAAGCGATGATGTGGCGCTGGGTTTCACCTTTTTGAACATGCGCGAACGCCCGCTGACACAAAAGGTGAATGTTGGTGATGAGCCGGTGAACAACACGATTTTTGGTGGTGACTTTGCGCTGACGCGTTCATCTCAATTTTTGTCGGATGTGCTGGACAAAATTCCGTTCTATGACGCCAGTGCGCCATCGAGCATCAGCCTGAATGCTGAGGCAGCCTACTTGATCCCGGGCCACAGCAAGGCGGTGGGCAAGGAGGGCAATGCCTATGTTGACGACTTTGAGGGGTCGCAAAGCGCCATAGATATTCGCTCGTGGACGCAGTGGCATTTGGCCAGCACGCCGAAGTTGCAGCCGGACTTGTTCCCCGAGGGCGACTTTGAGGACAGCCTCTATTACAATTACAACAGGGCGAAATTGGCCTGGTACACCATCGACCCATCGTTTTACAGCAACAACGGCTTGGACGACGGCCAGGTGACGCCCGAGGTGCGCTCGGACCATGCCATGCGCTTGGTGCGCCAATCCGAGGTGTTTCCGCTGCGCGAGCTGCCTTTTGGTACGCCGGAGAACCTACCGACCTTTGATTTGTCGTTCTACCCGCAGGAGCGCGGGCCGTACAACTACCTCCCGGCAGAGGGTTCTGGCGCTGTGGCAGGTCTGTCGACCGACGGTGAGCTGCTCGTCCCTGAGGAGCGCTGGGGCGGTGTCCAACGCGCGCTGATCACAACTGACTTTGAGTCTTCCAACGTGGAGTACATCCAAGTTTGGATGATGGACCCCTTCCATGAGGATTCGCAGAATTCTTCAGGGGGCGACCTCTATTTCAATTTGGGCAGTATTTCTGAGGACGTCCTGAATGACGGGCAACTCGGATTTGAGAACGGCCTGCCCTCGGCCAACCAAGATGCGCCCACCGTTGAGACCAACTGGGGCCTGGTGCCTGACCCTTCGACCTTCAACGTGGTCAATGCCTTCGATAATTCCACGGGTGATTATGCCATGCAAGACGTGGGGCTGGATGGGATGAACACGACCGACGAGACGGCTTTCTTTGCGGATTGGCTCTCCGGGTTGCAGGGCCAGTTGAGCCCCGAGGCTTTGGCGGCGATTCAGGCCGACCCGTCGGCGGATGACTTCCGCTACTTCCGTGATCCGGGGGCCCAAGCCGCCGAGGAAGACATCTTGGAGCGGTACAAACGATTCAATGGTTATGAGGGCAATTCGAACACGGACCAGCCCGATGGTTACCCCATCGCCTCCACCACCTTGCCCAACACCGAGGACATCAACGAGGATTTGACCTTGAATTCAATCGAGAGCTACTTCCAGTACCGCATTTCAATGCGCCCTGCGGAATTGACGGAGGCCAACCTCGGCCGAAATCACCTCACTGACATTTTGGTCACCAGTGTGGAGACGCCCGATGGTGAGGAGCGAGAGGTCCGTTGGTTGCAGTTTAAGATACCCGTGCGCTCATTTGAAAAGGCGGTCGGAGGCATTTCCGATTTTCGCTCGGTGCGCTTTATGCGGATGTTTATGACGGGCTGGAGCAAGCCGGTAACGCTGCGGTTTGCTCGTTTGGAGTTGATTCGAGGGGAGTGGCGCAAGTTCGAGGCTTCGCTGGCCGGACCGCAAGAAGTTGAGCCGGGCGACCCGGCCTCGACCACCTTTGCGATTTCTGCGGTGAGCATCGAGGAAAACGGCCAACGCCAGCCCATTTCTTATGTCACACCGCCTGGCATCATCCGGGAGATCAATGTGGCGACGGCTAATCAAGCCCAGCTCAATGAGCAGTCGCTCTCGTTGGAGGTTTGCGATTTGCAGGACGGCGATGCCCGCGCGGCCTACCGCAACATCAACTACGACATGCGGATGTACAAGCGCCTTCGCATGTTCGTTCACGCGGAGCAGGCCCGCGCTGATATGCCACTGGAGACCGGCGATCTGTCCTGCTTCATCCGCCTTGGCTCGGATTTCGTCGACAACTATTACGAGTATGAGATTCCATTGGAGGTCACCCCGTGGTACACTGGCGATCCAAATTTGATTTGGCCCGATGCCAATGCCATCGACATCGAGTTCCGAAAGCTGCAAAATCTCAAGTTGTCACGGCCGATTGGTTACCCGCTTTTCCAAGCGTACAGTGAGCTCGACGAAACGGCGCGCATTACGGTGAAGGGCAACCCGAACCTGGCCAACGTGGTGACGGTGATGATTGGCATTCGCAACCTAGATCGAGATGACAACCCATTTGCCGAGGACGACGGCCAGCCCAAATGCGCTGTGGTGTGGGCGAATGAGCTGCGCCTTTCGGAGTTCAATGAGGAGGGCGGATGGGCGGCTACCGCGCAGATGAATGCCACCCTGAGCGATTTGGGTCACTTCAATGTCGCAGCGAACATGTCCACCCCAGGTTGGGGCGGGCTGGAGCAGCGCGTCCAAGAGCGCCAGCGCGAGACCATCCAAGGTGTTGACGCCAACGCCACGCTTCAACTTGGCAAGCTATTGCCCGATTTTCTCGGTGTGCAGCTGCCGCTCTACTTGGGCTACAGTGAGACCGTGAGTACACCACAGTTCGACCCGCTTTCCCCAGACATTGAATTGGCTGATCGAAACTTGACAACCGAACGAAAGCGCAATTCTCAGAGCATCAACCGAATTCGCAGCATCAACTTTTCCAGCATCAAGATTGACCCTCAACTTGGCGGATCTGGAAAAAAGGATAAGAAACGCAAGGCGGATGAAGCGGCGGCAACCAAAGAACGGATGCGCGGGGCGGACGATGTGACGAAGGATCGTGAAATGCAGGCACAGCAAGGCCGTGGAGGCCGGCCCACAGGACGCGGAGGCTCTTCAAGCAATGGCGGGTTCTTCTCCTTTATGGACCCCGGCAACCTCTCGGCAAACTTTGCCTACACTGAAAACTACCAGCGGGACATCAACACGGAGTTCAACATTCGCCGCAACTACCGCGGGGGGCTTCGCTACGATTACAACGGTCGCCCTAGTGAGTTCAAGCCTTTTAAAGGCCTCAGCCGCTCGGATGCCCTTAGGTGGCTCACCGACTTCAATTTTTACCCGGGCTTGAAACAGATCTCGATAGGCACGACGATGGACCGCACGTATGAGACGAGCCGGGTCAGAAATAACACGGCGGCCTTGCTCGGATTTGAGACCGGGGTACTGATCAACACCCAGGTGCTCAAGCAGTGGAATTGGGATCGGGACTACCGGGTCAAGTACGATTTGACGCGGTCACTGAAATTTGATTACAACGGCCATGCTACGGCCTTGGTGGGGGAGCCGTCGGGGGTCATCGCGCTTGAGGGCACCGACGAGTACAACCAGTATCGCGATACAGTTTTGACCAATCTCGAGAGCTTTGGCGACGTCACAACCTACGACCATCAAATTACAGCGAGCTATAAACTGCCCTTCGACAAGTTCCCGCTCATCAAGTTCGTTTCGGCCGATGTGCGTTACCAAGCGACGTACCGTTGGGATCGCGCGCCCTTTGCCCAGGATTCACTTGGCCATACGGTGCAGAACTCCCGCAACGTCAGTTTGAATATGCAGGCCAATTTGCTTTCGCTGTACAACACCGTCCCCTTCCTCAAGGACATCAACGACGGCAAACGCAGGGACAAGAAGCCGAAAGAAGACGATATCGACAACGAGGACCGCGACGGCTTCGGCAATGAGATCGACCAGAAGAAGGACAAACCGGAGCTGATTATCGACCCCATCACTTTCGTGCTCAAGGCGATGATGTCTGTACGCAATGTCAGCGGAAGCTACTCGCGCAATGAGGGGCTGCTGGTGCCAGGCTTTGCTTCTTCACGCAAGGCGCGTTGGGCTGGTATGGATGATGCGTTTGAATCGCCTGGCATCCCTTTCCTTTTGGGACACCAAAACACGGGACTTGACGGTGAAAAGGTGGGCGACTTCGCACTTGATGCGGCAGATAAGGGATGGCTTTGGGCGAACCCGAACCAGAATCAGAATTACATGGAGAACTACAGCTCCAATGCAAATTTTCGGGCCACGCTCGAGCCGTTCAAAGACTTTAAGGTGGAGTTGAATGGAACGCGCACTGAGAGCCGTGACTTGCAGAGCTTCTTCCGGTTTGACGAGGAGCTGGGGGATTGGTCTTTCCAATCGCCACAGAATACTGGCAATTTTACATCGACCATTCTGTCTTGGCCGACGGCCTTTGTAGAGGATGCTGATGACTATTCCAGTGAGACGTGGCAGGATTTCAAATTGGCACGTTTGGATATTTCAGAGCGCCAGAATGAAGCCCATTACAACCTCAATGATCCGGAACCCACCGGTTACTACGAGGGCTGGGGGCCTACGAGTTCAGCGGTGACCATCCCCGCGTTCATTGCGGCCTATACGGGCCAGGACGCCACGAAGGTGAGCCTCGATCCGTTCAAGACGCAGATGGCACCCAACTGGCGCGTGACGTACAACGGTCTGACAAAAGGCGCCCTGCTGAAGAATCGCTTGAAGCGCTGCTCAATTTCGCACAGTTACCGCTCCACGATGTCGACCTCGTACGTGACCAACCTTTCTTACGTGGAGAGCGAAACGGGCTTGCCCACTGAATTTGACCAGAGCAGCTTCGGCAACTACATCACGCAGCGACAGTACAACCAGGTGACCATTTCCGAGCAAATGTCTCCGCTTATCGGCTTGGATATGACGATTAAGACGGCTGGAGAAAACGAGCCGCAGGTGAAGGTTGAAATGCGCAGGGATCGCACCGTCAATTTTGGACTGACGAACAATCAGATCACGGAAACAAAGAGCTCGAGTTTCGTGATGGGATTGGGATACCGGATTGCAAACGTGCCCAACCCCTTCTTGCGCACACGGGGTAAGTTGCCCATACAAATGCTTCAGCATACGGACTTGGTGATGCGGATGGACGTAACGATTCGGGACAATGCGACGATTATTCGCAAGCTCGACCCGCTCGCCGTAGACGGATCGATTGGAGGCACGGATGACGGCCGCGAGAATCAGGTGACGGCCGGTCAGAAAATCATCAGCATCAAGTTCTCGGCTGACCTGGAAATCTCGAAGAAACTGATCTTGCAGTTCTTCTTTGATGAGCAGCTCACCCGCCCGAAGGTGTCGACGTCCTTTGCGACGACGAATGTCAAGACAGGGGTGGCCTTGCGTTTCAATTTGACGCAGTAATTGGCCTAATTTCGTCGCTATGAATATTCCTCAAGATCTTCGCTATACAAAGGACCATGAATGGGTGCGCCTCGAGGGTGACACGGTGGTAATCGGCGTCACAGATTTTGCACAAGGTGAACTGGGTGACATCGTTTTTGTCGAAGTTGAGACCGAGGGCGAGACGCTCGATGCTGAGGAAGTGTTCGGAACGATTGAAGCGGTGAAGACTGTAAGCGATATGTTCATGCCCGTGGCAGGTGAGGTTTTGGAATTCAATGCTGAATTGGAAAACGAACCCGCCTTGATTAATGACGACCCGTATGGCAAAGGCTGGATTGTGAGGATTAAGCTTGCTGATCTTCTCGATATTGATCAGTTGTTGTCGGCTGATGCGTACGGAGCTGAGTTTGCCTGATGCGGCGTTGGTGGCCGGTCGGATCCGTAGCGCTGCTGGTACTTCTGCTTCATGCTTTGCCAGGCAGTGAGCTTGACACAGCGCCTTGGTGGGCGCTTTGGCGGCTGGACGCTTTGTTGCACTCCGCGATGTTTGCACTACTCGCTACAGCGGGCTTGATTGCGGTTGTAAAGGGCCGCCTTTTGTCTTCACAGGCCGCCCGATTTGAATTGTTTTCTCGTGCGATGCGCTGGATTGTGCCTGTTTGCGTGCTGTACGGCGTGCTGTTAGAATGCGCGCAATGGCTAGTGTTTTCTGGGCGTGGTGCGGATTGGACAGACGTTCTTGCTGACGCATTGGGGGCGGGATTAGGGGCGGCCGCATTTTGGGCACTGTATTTGCGTAGTGTGGCCCGGAACATTTGATTAATTTGCCGCCTCTATGCAGCCTAGAAAAACACCCCACGCCGATATTGAGCAAAAGCGCGGAACCCTTCGTTCGGTCGGGTTCACCGCAGCACTTGCTATTATTCTCGCTGCGCTGGCTTGGACCAGCTACGACGTTAACATCATCAAGGCGATTGACTTTGCGGGCGATTTGCTCGAGGACGAGGTCATCCCAGTGAATGTTATTCCACCCCCTCCGCCCCCTCCACCCCCTCAGCAGACGACGGTCATCGAAATTGTCGACGACGAAGAGGAGATTGAAGAAGAATTGGAAATCGAGGACATCGAATTGGATGAGGACACCGAAATCGAGATCATTGAGGAGTTAGATGACGAATTAGATGAGGACATCGCCTTCATGATTGTGGAGGATATGCCGGCCTTTGGCCCATGCACGAGTAAATCGGGAGATGAGCGCCACCAATGCACCCAAATGGAAATCATCCGTTTTGTCTCGAGTAACACCAAATATCCGCCCATTGCAAAAGACGCGGGAATCCAGGGCACGGTCTTCGTTTACTTTGTTGTGGGTAGGGACGGCATAGTGAAAGACGTGCGCGTGCTGCGCCCAGTGGATTCACGCCTTGACGCGGAAGCGGTACGCGTGGTGGAATCGTTGCCCAGATTTGTTCCCGGCCGCCAGCAAGGCAAGTCGGTGAGCGTCCAGTACACGATCCCGGTGAAGTTCATTATTCGCTGAGCCCGGTTTGGGCTTTGGTCGGGGCTTCGGCTGAGATTTATTTGCTTAAGACCTGCGCCAGTACGCGGCCAATGCGCTGCTCGATGCTGAGATGATGGGGGAGGTCGAGCAGGCCTCGCGTTGAGTCGAGTCGCTTGTTGTTTGTGACCCAGTCGTTGAGCTGCTCGACATAGTTTTTTTCCAATGCGCGGCGGTCGTGCAAGTCAGGCAAGGATCGCAAGGGGTCGGGCCGCCACATTTTCAACGTGCGGCATAAGACGTATTGGTCAATTCGGAGTGTTTCGAGTGCCGCTAGTGCGGCGCACGCAGATGAACCAAAGGCTACTTGAGCCCAGATTTTAAGCACCATCGGTCCAGTGTCGCAGATGATCCACGGGGCATTGGGGTGTGCGGTGCGGGCTTGATGGACCTTGCAGTGGAAAATTTCTAGCAGCTCTTGCAATGTTGCGGGGGTGACCTGGCCGGCGAGGACATCGGGGTGCTGGCGCGCCGCTTCTTCGATGAGAGGTGTATTTGTTTGTTCGGCCAGAGCTCGGGCGAGGGTGGTCTTGCCGCTGTTTTCAACGCCGGTCAAGACGAGAAGGCGAGGGCCTGCTGCGTGCAGGTCGTCGCTACTCATTTTCAAAGTTGCATGAGCACGGCGGGGAAAGCTCGATGTGAACGCCGGGCAGCAGTGTTTTCAAGAATTCCTGCTCGACACGGGTCATTTCGTTGTGCAGCAAATCGAGGTGGGTGAAGCTGTCAATTGAGCTGAGCGTGGCGGGGAAATTTGCGATGATGTTGCCCCATAGAATTAGCCGTTCAAGACGGCTGATGCGGTCAATGTTCAGGGGGATGTCCTCAATTTCATTGTCCGACAGGTCAATTTCTCTGAGCCCTTTGAGCTCAAGCAATACCTGGGGGAACGATTCCAAGCGGTTGCTGCTGACGCTGATGCGTTCGAGCGTGTGGACGAAGCGCAATTCTTGGGGCAATGCGCCGAGCTTGTTGCGATCCAAAACGAGTTCGCGCAGCTGTGAGAATCGGCCGATGCGCGGGTCGAGTTCTCGAAGTTTGTCCCGCGTGAGGTCCAGGCGGATGACACGTTCAGGGCGAGCGAGGGCCTGTTCATAGTCGGTGTAAACCCGTGCGGTGTCCCAGGACCAGGTTGCTGGAATCGGATCGGTGGTTTGGGCCAGCGCCTTGGGCTGGGTGGTGCCGATCAAAGCGACCAGAGCGATGGTGAGAGTACGCACGAGCGAAAGCCCAAGCGAGCGGAGGGCCTTCAAGGCGCGGTGCCGATCATTTTCAAGTTGCGCCACAAGCGCCGGGCGCCCCTCAAATTTCTGTTCGGGTCGCAGGCGGGTGTGGAAACTGAGCTCAATTGGGCGGTCGTACAAATCGATAGGCTGATCCAAGAATAGGTGCGCCTCAATTTGAAGCGTTCCCTCCTGGGAAACGGTGGGGCGGCGCCCGATGTTGCACATGCCGCCCAGGGCCTGATCGTCATTTGGTCCGGGTGAATTGACCGTGTCGAGCAGTCTCGCTGTCACCGCGTAAGCACCCACGGCGGGGATGAGTTTGAGGGGGGTGTTCAGCTTGAGGTTGGCCGTGGGGAAGCCCAATTCTCGGCCCAGACCGGCGCCACGCACCACAGTGCCACGCATCACGAAAGGCCGACCTAACAACCTTTGGGCGAGCTCCACGTCTCCTCCTTGCAAGGCTTTTCGCACTTTGGTGCTGCTGACGGTGACTTGGTCGATGATCTCTGCGGGGATTTTCTCAACAGAAAAACCGAAGGCCTCGCTGCATTCTTCCAACAGCGCGACGTCCCCCTCCCGGCCCGCTCCGAACCGGTGGTCGTGTCCGACGACGATGGTGCCCACCCCGACGCCCTCAACCAACACGCTGCGGACGTAATCCACGGGATGCATTCGCGAGAATTCCAGGTCAAAAGGCACCACTACGGCATGATCGACACCGGCCTGGGCGAGCCGTTCGAGTCGCTCGTCCAAAGTGTCGATCAAGGCGAGCCCACAATCTTCGCCGAACAGCACCAGCCGGGGGTGTGGGTCGAATGTGAGAATGACGCTTTCGCCGCCCTTGGAATGGGCCCTATCCGTCACCCACTTCAGAAGCGCCCCATGGCCCAAATGCACCCCGTCAAAAGTGCCCGATGTCACCACGCGATGCACACCATCCTTGAAACCGGGCAGTCCTTTATGAATCCTCACTTCTAGGCAAAGAAACATCGGATTTTCACAACCTGTTAGTGCAAATTCCTGACTATTGGAAATACGTGTATAAATCGGGAGTGGAATACGTGTAATTTGGAGTACTTTTGCCGCGTTTACATCGAGCCTTATTGCTCGTCCAACGCAAGAAAACAAGCCATTATGAGCCAGAATACAGGTTCCATTTCTCAAATTATCGGCCCTGTGGTCGACGTGAGTTTCCCAGAAGGCGTCTCATTGCCTAAAATTCTCGAGGCCCTTGCGGTGAAGCGTGAAGGGGGCGATTTGATCCTCGAATGCCAGAAACACATCGGTGAGGACACCGTCCGAGCAATTGCTATGGACGGTACGGAAGGCCTCCGTCGCGGCATGGCCGTGGTGTCGCAGGGCAGTGGTATTTCGATGCCAACTGGTGAAGCTGTGAAAGGTCGTTTGTTCAATGTGGTGGGTGAGGCCATCGATGGCATTGGCGAGGTCAATTCAGATGGCCCTCGGGAGATACACCAAGCGCCTCCAAAGTTTGACGAGTTGAGCACTTCGACCGAGATTCTCTTCACGGGCATCAAGGTGATTGACCTGATTGAACCTTACTCAAAGGGTGGTAAGATCGGATTGTTCGGTGGTGCAGGTGTGGGCAAGACGGTTCTCATCATGGAGCTCATCAATAACATTGCAAAGGGCCACGACGGCCTCTCAGTGTTCGCCGGAGTGGGTGAGCGTACGCGTGAGGGCAATGACCTGCTCCGCGAGATGATCGAGTCGGGCGTTATCAACTACGGTGAGGCTTTTGAAAAGAGCATGGAAGAAGGCGGCTGGGATTTGTCAAAAGTGGACAAGAAGAAGCTGGAGACCTCACAGGCCACGCTTGTGTTCGGTCAAATGAACGAGCCTCCAGGAGCCCGTGCACGTGTGGCTTTGTCGGGCCTCTCTATGGCGGAGTACTTCCGCGATGGTGGTGACGACGGCGCAGGACGCGACATCCTCTTTTTTATCGACAACATTTTCCGCTTCACTCAAGCCGGTTCTGAGGTGTCTGCACTCTTGGGGCGGATGCCTTCAGCTGTGGGGTACCAGCCTACATTGGCTACAGAGATGGGCGCCATGCAGGAGCGCATCACATCAACAAAGAAAGGATCGATCACTTCGGTGCAGGCGGTGTACGTCCCTGCAGATGACTTGACAGACCCTGCGCCTGCAACAACATTTGCTCACTTGGACGCCACCACGGTGTTGTCACGGAAAATTGCATCATTGGGCATCTACCCTGCTGTGGACCCACTCGATTCAACTTCGCGCATCTTGACCCCTGAGATTGTGGGCGAGGAGCACTACCGCACGGCTGAGCGCGTGAAAGAGACGCTTCAGCGCTACGTTGAGCTGCAGGATATCATTGCCATTTTGGGAATGGACGAGCTTTCTGAGGAGGACAAGCAGACGGTGCACCGCGCACGTCGTGCGCAGCGCTTCTTGTCTCAGCCCTTCCACGTAGCAGAGCAGTTCACGGGCTTGTCGGGTGTGCTCGTTCCCATCGAGGAGACCATCAAAGGCTTCAAAATGATTCTGAACGGTGATCTTGACAAGTACCCTGAGGCAGCTTTTAACTTGAAGGGCAACATCGACGAGGTGATCGAGGCCGGAGAGAAGATTCTCGCTGAAACTGCAGCTTGATGCGCGTAGAGATTATGACCCCTGATGAGACGTTGTTTGAGGGCGAAGCCCAGCACGTCTTTTTGCCTGGTTCAGACGGCGCAATGGGCGTCTTGGACATGCACGCTGCGATGATCACTACGCTTCGTGCAGGGACGCTCCGCATCCGCACAAGTGAAGGGGAGCAGTCCTTCGAACTGCAGGGTGGCACAGTGGAAGTGCTCGAGAACAAAGTCTTGGTTCTGGCGGCTTAAGCGCCTTTTTTACGCCCGGTGATCGAGGGCTAGCATTCACCCCTCAACGCCAGATACGCGCTGCCTATTCGTGGTGGTAGGGCTCGCCGCGCAAAATGCTCTGTGCGCGGTAGAGCTGTTCTGCTGCCAGAAGCCGAATCATTTGGTGGCTGAAGGTTCCGGCGGAAAGCGCCAATTTTTCTGACGCTCGTGCGTGAACACTGCCGTCGAAACCGTAGGCCCCGCCGATGACCAGTGCCAAATGCCGGATGCCGCGATTGTGCCGCGATTCCACCCACCGGGCCAACTCGACGCTGCGGTACTGCTTCCCGTGCTCGTCAAGCAGCACGATATGGTCTACGCCCTCAAGGGATTTGAGTAAAATGGGAGCTTCAGCTTTGCGCAAGGCCTCGGGTGAGGGTTTGCCACGGAGCCGAGCGTCGGGCAACTCGATGTATCGAAAGGGTGCGTAACGCGCCAGTCGATCAGTGTAGACAGCCAATCCCTCACGCAGCCATGGCGCGTCCGTTTTCCCGATGACTATAAGTGAAATGCGCATGCCGTTGGAGCGTTTCAAATGTAGCGTGCATTAACTTGCTGTTTGCTTCGTATCCCATGCCAAGTCACCCCCATATGCAACAACTCATTGAGCTTGCCTTCGCCGAAGACCTCGGCCGAGGTCTTGTTGCAGTGCAAATGCAGGGTGACCACACCTCGGCCTCGAGTATTCCTGCGGAAGTTTGGAATTCGGCAGGATTTATGATGAAGGAGAGCTGTGTGTTGTCCGGCCTTGAGGTCGCCAGAAGGGTCTTTGCTTTCGGTGCGCCCGAGGCGGAGTTTGAGGCGCTCGCACGTGACGGTGACGCAGTTGGGGCCGGTGACATTGTGGCCCGTGTAAAAGGCCCCGGCCGTAGCCTATTGACCTGTGAGCGAATAGCGTTGAACTTTATGCAGCGCATGAGCGGCATCGCCACCAATACGGCGCGCGCGGTCCAGGCGCTTGAAGGCACGAAAACGAGGGTGCTTGATACACGCAAGACGACCCCGGGCCTTCGTGCTTTTGAGAAACTCGCCGTTTTGCACGGGGGCGGGGTGAACCACCGCATGGGTCTATACGACGCAATCATGATCAAGGACAACCACGTGGATTATGCCGGCTCCTTGCGAGCTGCCGTAGAAAATGCGGCGGCGTATATCGACCAACACGACTTGGGCATCGACCTGATTGTCGAAGTTCGGGATCTTACCGAAGTAGAGGAAGCCTTGTGCTGCACAGGCATTCGGCGTCTGCTGCTCGACAATTTTTCGCCTGCGCTAACCGGCCAGGCGGTCGAGCTCATCGGCGGCCGAATCGAAACGGAAAGCTCCGGAGGGCTGACCCCTGACAACATCCGGCCCTACGCCGAGGCGGGGGTTGACTTCGTCTCGCTTGGGTTTATCACGCACAGCGCGCGGAATATGGATATTTCCCTGTTGAGTGACAAGGCTCTGAAATCTCGCCACGCATGAAAGACCTTGAATGGGAACAGTGGATGCGGAGGACACCGCTCAAGTATATGATCTTCATTTTTGAGCGCCTCAAAATTTGGACGCCTGTTCAGTTCTTTATCGAGGGGTTAATCCAAGGGCGGGTGGCGACGCGTTCGGCGGCCATCTCCTTCCGTCTGTTCGCGGCAACTTTTCCGGTTATTTTGATGCTGCTGTCTTTGCTGCCGGTGGTGCCCATCGAAAATTTCCAGGTCCTGCTCTTTGAATCAATCCGTGGATTCTTTCCCGGAGACACGTTTTCTCTATTTGAGTCCACCGTGGAGGATTTGCTGCTCAACGGCGCCCACAGCGAAGTTTTGAGCATTGGATTTGTGCTGAGTTTGTTTTACGCATCGTCCAGCATCAACGCCATATTGTTGGGGCTCAACGAGGGCTTTCATGTCCAGCGCCGCGTGCATTGGTTGTGGATCCGATTGGTTGCGGTGCTGTTGATGATCGTCCTATCGCTTGGGGTCATTGTGGCCGTCGGACTCATCGTCTTCAGCGGGACGGCCTTGGATTGGCTCGCCGCCCAACAGATTGTCGACGTGGCCAGCCTCCCGCTCTTGCAGCTTGCCCGGTGGGGCATCACGTTGTTGCTCGTGTACGGGTGCGTCACCATCTTGTATAACGTCGCGGATTTTTCGAGAAAGAAATGGCAATGGCGCAGCGCCGGTGCTGTGATGAGCACCGCATTGTTCGTCTTGACGTCGATGGCCTTCGCTTGGTTCGTTGCTTCATTTGCTTCTTACAACCGCTTGTACGGTTCGTTGGGGACGCTGCTGGTTTTGCTCATTTGGCTCAATGCCAATAGTATGATTTTGTTGCTGGGCTTTGAGTTGAACACAAGCCTGCACAGTTCACGGCAGGCCCGTTCAAGTTCGTCAGCTCCAAGCTCAAAGGGTGCGAATGTGTCCAAGGCGGCCAAGGCCGTGGCGTTGCTGCTGGCCTTTGGCCTGGCTGGCGCTCCACAATCCACGCTCTTGTACGCTCAAACGTGCAAACAAGTGGAGGTCACCGCTGAAATGGTCACGGGCACCTGGGCCACCGAGGTGAGTTGGCTCATTATGGATGAATCAGCCAATGTGGTGGCCGGCCCCTTCGGTCCGTACACCGACAATTTCACGAGCTACACCGAACAACTTTGCATGGCACCGGGTTGTTACATCGTGTGGATGTTTGACAGCTACGGCGACGGATGGCAAGGCGGGGTGCTCACGATGTTTGATGAGGGCGGCGAGCCGATGGCGTCAGGCTTTCTCGACAGCCCGCCAGGTGCTCAGGATTCGTTCTTTTTTTCGCTCTCGGACGATTGCGACTACCCCGGTTGCACCAACCCCGATGCGATGAACTTCGACCCGAGTGCTGGCCTAGATGACGGCTCGTGCACACGGCAATCGGACAATGTGAACCTCTACGCTCAGTGGACGGATGTATCGCTCCCGATTACTGGGTTCGGAGGGAGTTTCAATGATGTAGAGGGCTTGTTTTTGAACGGCCGAGAGTACGCCATCATCGGTTCGACAATGGGCACCCATGTGATTGATGTGACGGAGCCTGGCGAAGCACCTGAGGTCTATTTCTTGCCAGGCGTCTACGGCGGAAGCGGGGTTACCCATCGGGATTACCATATTGACGGCACGGTGCTGTATGCCGTGTGCGACCAAGGCACGAGCTCACTCCAGATCTTTGATCTTTCGGGATTGCCCGCAAGCGTGACGACGCTTTATGATGACGACGAGCTGGTGGTCACCGCACACAATGTGTTTGTGGACAACGCTTCTGATCTGCTTTATTTGTGCAACATGAGCCGCCCCGGTCTCTCAACGCCGCTGATGGTCCTCAATGTCGCCAACCCGTCGGCGCCATTTCAGATGTTTGATCTTGCGCCTTGGGTCAGCGGCTGCCACGATGTGTATGCTGAGAACGATACGCTGTGGGTTAACGCCATGGGCGGCGGCTTGATTGTCATCCGCATGCAGGACGGACCGGTGGTGATTGGCACCTTGGAGGATTACCCTGAACAGGGTGCAAACCACAGCGGTTGGTGGGTTCCCGAGGATGAAGTCTATGTTTTTGCGGATGAAACGCACGGTGCTCCGTTGAAGGTTGTGGACACGTCGGACCTCACGGATTTACAGGTGGTGTCAATGTTTAGCTCGGGCACAGCGGAAAACGCAATCGCCCACAATTTGATGATCCGAGATGAACGGGTGTATGTCTCCTATTATCACGATGGATTGCAGGTGTTCGATATCCATGACCCGGAGAATCCTAACCTGATCGCCTGGTTCGACACCTACCCGCCCGACAATCACAACGGTTACGCTGGTGCTTGGGGCGTGCATGCGGCTTTGCCTTCGGGGCGCGTGCTAATCTCGGACATTCAACGCGGCCTGTTCGTTTTGGACCTTGAAGTTCAATGGCTTGAGGTCTGCCCCGAGGACCTCGAGGATGTGGCCAATCCACTGCTTTGGAACGGCGTGCCGGTGACCGAAGCTGGGCCGATGGTGGTCGATGTGCCCGATGAGATTTGGGGCGTAGATATTGCTTGGGCCGAGGTGGTGGTGCACTCGGATTTTTGCGTGGAATGTCTTGGAGATTTCGACGGCGACAACGTGGTGAGCATTTCAGATTTAATGGCCATGCTTGGGGCCTTCGGCTGCACGAGCAATTGCACAATGGACCTCAACGGGGACGGTGCGATGAATGTGGCGGACTTGATCGTGTGGCTCGGTCTTTTTGGCTCTTTTTGCTGATCCCAATTCCCTTCCGGACAACCCACGTCTTTTGCTACCTTGTCAGCATGAACAAACTGAAACTCTCTGCGTCGCTATTAGCGATGATGCTTTGCACCTCGATGACACTTTGGGCCCAAGTTCCTGATTTGACCGGTCGTTGGAAGACCCAAGACGATGAGACAGGGCGCATCAAGAGTGTGGTGGAGGTCACGGTTGAAAACGGGGTGTTAACTGGCACGATTGTCGAGCTGTTTCGTCTCCCAGAAGAGGACCAAGACCCGCATTGCGATGAATGTAAAGACGACCGCAAAGGCCAGCGCACTTTGGGGATGGATATCGTCCGAGACATGAAGCCAGATGATGGTGAATGGGATTCCGGTACGATTTGCGACCCGAAAAACGGCAAGATTTACGATTGCAAGATGTGGATTAGTGAGGACGACCCCAATGTGATGCTGGTTCGGGGCTATGTGGCGTTTTTCTATCGCACCCAAAGCTGGTTCAAGGTGGACTGACGTCGAGTCGACGATGTTCAGGCCTTGCGGCGACCGTATTTGGCAACGAGCTCGGGAGCGAGATTGAAGGCCCAAGCAGCACTTGCAATGGCGGCCGTGGCGAGAAAGGACTTGGCTGCAATAATGATCCACGGCGCCCAAGTGCCCCAAGATGAAAGTTCGGGATTGACCGACCAACCGCCCCAGCCAATAACGCCGAGCAGCGCCGAGGTCAAAATCGAGCGCCAAGTGAAGGTGTGAATCTTCAGGTAGCGGTGCAGCAAGATTTGTCGCACGGTTTCTGCCGAGCAAATGACCGCAAGCGAGGCCGCGGCCGCACCAAATATGCCCAGATCCAAACCGCCCGGATGCATGAACCAATAGTTCAGCGGGATAACCGCCACCACCATCCCCCAGTTGATCCAGATGACACTGCGATACTGTGGGCTTTGCGCGAGAATATATCGCGATCCGCCGCCCAAGCTCAGCACCCATTTAGCCAACCCTGAGACCAACACGATGCTGGCGAGCCCCTGAAATTTCAGTGGCAGAAGGGCGTCAATTTGGGGCATGCTGGCCATGACGCACACCAGCACCCAGCCGCTTGAAAGCAGGAGCATATGATGGGTGCTGCTGTGGATGCGTTCGAGTTCCTTCACGTCGCCTTTGGTGAAGGCTTCCGCAACAATAGGCCTCAACACCGGTTCCCATGACTTCGCAGGCATCAGCACCACCGCTCCTATGAACAGCGCGATGGTGAACACCGGAACGGCCTCTAGCCCGAGCATGTGCCCGACCATCAGCACGTCGATCTGCAGCACGATATTCGATGCACTTCCGGCAAGGATGATGCCCCCAGCGTAGGCCATAATTTCGCGCCGGGTTTTGGATGAAAAGCCTCGCCATTTGAGCGAGATTTGATTGGCCCAAGCCTGTAGAATAACGGCTGCAGTCGATGCTGCATAGATGCCCACATAGGCGATGAGGAAGGTTTGGAAATTAAACGTTCCCCAGCCGAATAGCAGGCTGATTATAAGATAGCCCAGCTTGACAAAGCTCTCTCGAAAAAAAGTGAAGCCAGAAGTTTTCAGTCGCGTTGCCAAGAAGCCGCCGAGGTATCCGCGCACGCTGATCAGAACGGTTAGAGCGTACAACCACCAGATGTTGGTGCTGGATTTGACCCCTAAGAATACTGACATTTGCTCTGGAGCGGCAGCCAAGACCAGCCCGAATAAAGCGAGCAGCACGATGGCTGGAAGCGTGAGCAAGCCGGCAAGGCGAGCTTTGTCATCGCTATTGAATCTCGGACTGAACCGCACCATCGTGGTCGATGCGCCGAACAAGGCAATCGGCGAAAAAAGCAACGCCCACGCTGTGATCACGCGGACAAGCCCCCAGTCCGCTAAGCTGCTTGAAAAGGCCCACGGCAACACCACCAAGGTGTTCAATGCCCCCGCCCCCGTTCCGATGAACACCGAGGCGAAATTTCGAATGGCTTGTGTGGAGACTTTGGCCATGTCAATGCGGGTGCCGAATGGAATCAAGCAATCGAGCCACTTGGCCCGCAAGGTGCTTGCGGCTCAAGTGTTGAATATCTAATGAGGGGTAAGATTTGTTTTTTTGAAAATCATCAAAGGTGGACTGCACCATGGCGAGGACACCCTCGACGTCGTCGTATGTGAACGTGCCTTGAAGACCGAGTGATTTCAACAAGTGATGCACATCACCTTGCTCCGGTCCGATGGCCAGGATGGGGCGTGCTGATGCGAGGTATTCGTACACTTTTCCAGCGATAATTCCCCGATTGTGCCGGCGATTGGGGATTACCAAAGTGAGAATATTGGCCTTGCTTAGAGCTTCTGGCACGTCTTTATGCGGGATGTACTCAAGCTGATTGATAAATTTCGTAAGCCCCTGGGTTTTAATATCTTCAGTGATGCTGTGGTCCACAGGCCCGATGAGGCGGATTTCCAGCACTTCTGCAAATACAGGGCTGTCTGCAACAGCTTGGGCCAAGGCTTTCCATACGCCTGGCGTGTTTTGTGTAGGACCGAGCGTGCCGATGTGCAAGACGATGAAGGCCTCGTCTTGAGTTGGGACGTTGGTGGGGTCTGAAGCCTGAGTAAAGTCTTGGGGGTCATACCCGTTCTGAATCCAAGTGATATCCCGTCCTCGGAGCTGTTTGAAATGGTCGCCCGCCGAACGAGATGTCACTACCAGGGCGTCGGCCTGGCGTGCTACGCTCCGCTCGAGCCGGCGATGAATGCGGCTAGCGATCCACCCGATATACAGGTCGTCCCAGTAAAAAACTTGGGTCCACGGGTCCCGGAAGTCAGCCATCCAGGGGACGCCAGCTTTGCGTGCGATCTTCCGGCCAATCAGGTGAAGGCTGTGGGGAGGTCCGGAGGTGATGACAGCGTCGAAATGGTGTTCAGCGTGCAGGGCGAGTGCACGCTTGGCGGCTGGCCGAATCCAGAACAAGCGTGCGTCGGGGATAAAGAAATTGCCACGGAGCCATCGCGTAAAGCGCTCTCGAAGGCCTGGCGCCTTGTCAGAAGTGAAGTAGGCAAATTTCCCCGACTTATTTTTCACTTTACGGCCGAGCAAGCGGCGGTACAGGTTGTAGGGCTCCCAGATGGGCACGTGCTCAACAATCATATAGGGGTCGACCTCCTTGAGCAGGCCCTCGTCCATAGCGGGCACGTCGGGATTCTCGGGCGTTAGAATCACCGGCTCCCACCCGTAGACAGGCAGGTAGCGCGACATCTTCAGCCAGCGCTGCACCCCCGGCCCCCCAGCAGGCGGCCAATAAAAGGCCACGATTAAGACGCGAGGCTTGCGAGGATTCGTTTGGGGAGAAACGGTGCGTCTGCCTTGATTTGTTGGGCTGCGGTCCTGCATGGGCTTGCAAATTACTCGACGCCCAAGCAGAAGTCGCAGTACTTGGCATCGGGATTATGCACAACCCATTGGGAGGATTCCGTCTCGTGGAGCAGTGCTTCAAGCCAATCCACAAAGGGTTCGAATGAGTCGCTAGCGGCCCAATTTCCCCAGTTCTTTCCCACCTTTTTTTCCAAGTGCAGGATCCCTTTCGATTTGGATTTTCCAGGTCGAATTCCAGTGAGAATTTCACTTGCCTCAGGGTGGGCTTGCGCAGCCATGACGGCATAAATGAGCAGTTGAACGGCCTTGTCCTTCTTGCCTTCACGGAGTTTTTCTTCCCAATCTTGATCTTTCAAACGCACATCACCCTTTTCCACGGTGCCTGATTTGTAGTCGATGATGCGGAGGTCCTTGGGACGACCTGCCGGGTGTTCAACACGGTCCGCATTGCCAAGAATCTTGAGCTTGGACCCGCCTTTGAGGGGCTTGCTCAACTCGATTTCCGCTTCCAGGGGCTGCTCTACAGCAATGACAGTGGGCCCCTTGCCTTTGGCTTTGATTTCTTCAATTTCATCCTTGAGCCACTTGCGAACAACGGCTGTCAATTGGCCCAATAGAAGATGATTCTCACCGCTATCAGTTGCAGATTTTGGATAGCGCATCCTTTCTCTTTGCTTGTCGAAAAAGGCCTCGTTTACGAGCTTAGACAGCGCCTTGGCTTCAAATTTCAAGTCTTCCTTGCGCAGCTCTCGCCCCAGGGCCTCCTTCAGGACCTTCTCCATTACGGCGTGGGCGATGCTCCCTTGGGTGGAGGCCTTCATCGTCTCTTCAATTTCGGGCGGTTCACCCAATCTGAGCAGATAGCGGTAGCGAAATTGACGGGGACAGGACAGCAATTTATTTACCGCCGAGGGGCTGATTCCTCGCTCGTGAATCAGGGTGTGCCAAGCTTTGTGCATGCCCTCATTCCAGTCCAATCCTGGCGTTTCGGGCGCACTTCCAGGCGAACGCGTAGAGATCATTTGGTGCAACACATGGATATTGGGCACGTCGCGTTGGGCCCACGCATCGACAATTCGGATGAACCGGCTGGGTTCAGCATCGTTCAATTGATCATCTAAATGCACCCAATGCGAAGTGCGAGCGGTGTGGAGCAGTCGAATGAGATGCGAGCCATACAATTTGTCGCGGTCCGAGCGACCGGGCAAGTCCCATCGACGCCGCAAATCCAGGGGCAAAAAGGTCGGCGGTGCATCCCCGCTGGGCAGCGTCCCTTCATTCACGTCGAGCACGAAGACTTCGTCAAAATCCAACCCGCGACTTTCGAGCAGCCCCATGATTTGTAGGCCTTCGATCGGCTCGCCGGCCAGGTCGATGGACGCTGAGCTGAGCATCCGGGTGAGACGCGAGCGTAAACCCAGCCAATTGAGTGATTCCGGAGCGCGCTCTTGCTGCCGCAGATGCAGGCACAGCACATCTTGTAGCCCTGACCATGCCGCCTCGAGCCACGGGTCTTTCAAGGCTTGAAGCGCATTCCCATCAGCCCAATTGCACAGCGCACCAAC